>Ga0307515_10008749_pt1 | contig 19671 bp, 17 predicted proteins | sample 17_EM_MG_FD_194513 | JGI IMG/M metagenome (GOLD analysis project Ga0307515, IMG submission 194513) | Populus trichocarpa ectomycorrhiza microbial communities from riparian zone in the Pacific Northwest, United States - 17_EM | ecosystem: Host-associated > Plants > Roots > Unclassified | place... | reverse complement strand
AAATACAGGTCGATCAAGATGCCCAGATTGAGCGTAGCCGCGGCGTAGTTGGCATCGAGATCGATCGCGCGTTCGTACGCTTCGCGCGCCTTGGTGAACTGACCTTGCTGGCGGTAGGTGATGCCGAGCTGGTTGAAGTAGACCGGCTGCTGCGGGCTGGCCTTCACTGCGCGCTCGAGTTCTGCCACCGCCTCGGGCAGCTTGTTGGCCTGGCGGTAGATGACGCCCAGGTTGGCGTGCGGGCCGCCGAGTTCGGGCTGAGCCTGCACGACAGCCTTGAAGCCGCGCTCGGCTTCGTCCATGCGGCCAGCGCGCATGGCGCGGCGTGCATCGTCGAAGGCCCGTTGCACGGTGGGCGAGATCGGAGCCTCGGGTTCGGCCTTGCGCTCGGGAACGACGTTAGTTGGTACAGATGCCGCAGATGCCGGCGCGCTGGCAGCGGACTTGGCTTGTGGGGCAGCCGCAGGAGCTTGCGCTCCGGCCGAAGATCCCGGCAGCAACGAACAGCCCATCACCCCGGCACAGCACAGCACCATGAAAAGCGACAAGCCCATCGCCAGCGGATCGCGCGGACGCCGTGGAACCGGCTTTGCCGGGCCGCTGGCGGCGCCCCCTTGAGGGGGTGCGCCGAAGGCGCTACGGGGGTGGTCAACTTCAGCGAATCGCATCGACCACTCCCTCGCCGCGCTCGGCTTTGCCGTAACGCACCGGCCGCAGTTCCTTGAGCGCGGTGAAGCTGCTCTTGACCCACTGGTCGTAGATGCCTTCGGAGGCGCGCTTTGCATTCACTTCGTGCAGCTCCATCGACTTCTCTTCGAACGGATACGCCTGTTCTTCGAGCATCACGTTGTATTGCTCGAGTTCTAGCTTCGACAGCTTCTTGGGCCGCTGCGACGCCATCAGCGCCTTGCCGAAATCCTGGTAGACCACGGCGATGTGGTACGTGGCGGCCGTCGTCACGTCAGCCACGCCGTAGTTGGCGGCAACGCTGTAGGCCTTGAGCACCTCTTCCATCTTGGCCTTCTTGAGCTTGAGGTTCTTGGCCAGCGGCTCGACCAGCGCCACCTTGCGGTAGGCCTCGTAGGTCGGCTCTGCCATTACCAGCGCGCCCATCGCACCGAGGTAGCGCGTGCGGTTGGTACGCGCTCCGCCGCCTGCCTGGTCGGCGGCGAAGATTTCGCGCATCAGCGCGGCTTCACGGGTGGCGTTGCCGTCTTTCTTGGCGATCTGCGCCAGGCGGTAGCGCGCTTCGAGGTTGGTCTCCAGCGGATCGGGGTACTGCTTGAGGTAGCGCTCGTAAGTCTTGGCAGCCAGCGCACTCGCCCCACCCTTTTCGTGCAGTTCGGCGGCTTGCCACAAGGCAACTCGAGCGACCTTCGGATCCTTGCTCGCGGCGGATTGGCGCTCGAACTCGCCGGCGGCCTGGCTCCAGTTGCCCTTCTCCATGTAGGCCACGGCCAGCTTGCCGCCCACCTCCGCCTGCAGCGGGTGGTTGGGGTAGCGCTGGCGGAAGTCTTCCAGCGAGCGAGCGGCGCCGTCCCAGTCCTTCAGGCCGATGAGTGCGGCCGCCGCGTCGAACTGTGCATTGGCGCGCACGCTTGACTGCGGTGCCACGGTGGCCACGCGGTTGAAGTGCCCCACGGCCTCACGCAGCTGGCCGGCTGCGCGTGCCTGCTCGCCTTGCTTGTAGACAGAAGCGGCCAGGCGCTCGACCAGCTCGTTGCGGCCGGCTTCCTTCTCGGGTGTCAGCGCCAGCACTTCGGTGTAGCCACGCTCGGCCCGATCGAAGGCGCCGGCCTCAAACGCCGTATGCGCGACGACGGTCCATGCCACGCGCCGCTGTGCCGCCGGTGCCGGTGGCTCCAGTGCCAGGACTTGTTGCGCAACGGCCGACGCACGCTCATCACGCAAGGCGAACAGCTTCTCGGCCGCGTTGGTCAGCACCGTGCCTGCCCGAGGGTCGGTCGGGAAGGCCTTCGCGAAGCGCAATGCGCTGTCGACACCGGTGCGTTGCAAGGCAGGCGCTTCAGCCGGCTGGGCACGTTTTTCCATCGCGGCATAACTCAGCAGCGCCGAGTAGCCGGCATCGGCGCTCTTCGCATGAACCGGGTAGCCGTAGGCCGCTTTCTCGTATTCGACCGAGGCTTCGTTGAAGCGGCTGTCTTCGTAAAGCAGTTCGGCCAGCAGGAAGTTGTTCTGCGCGGCCTCGGCGTCGTTGGGGAAGGCGCTCAGGTAGGCGCGATACCACTTCACCGCTTCCTGGTAGTCGGCGCTGGCCTTGCTCTTCTGCGCGGCGGCATGGTGGAAGCGCGCCAGCTCGGCCATGTGCGTCTTGACCAGCGGTTGCGCTGCCTCCCAGCCCTCGGGGTTGGCCTTGCGGAACTCGCTGTTCACGCCATAGCGCGACACGTAGTCTTTCTTGGCGTCGAGCGCCAGCGCCGAGAAGCCGGCACCCTGGTAAATGTCGATCACGCGGGCTTGCAGCTGCGGGGCTTGCGCATGCAGGGGCTCGCGCTTTGCGAATGCACCGAATGCGTCGGCAGCGTCTTTCGTGCGCTCTTGTTTGATGTAGAGCTCGCCGAGCTGCTGGTAGACGCGGAACTCGTACGAGCGGCGCGCGTCGGTCGTCATGTAGGCCGGGATCGATTCGGCGCCCTGCAGGTTGGCCAGTGACAAGCTGGCTACGCGGAAGGTGTCTTCGACCAGCTCGCGGTCGGCACGCGTCAGGCCCTCAAGACTGTCGAGCTCAGCACCGCCCGCACGGCCGGCCACCTTGACGTCGAGCACGCCGAAGAACGATTGCAGCGCCTCTTCGACCTTGCCCTGCTTGAACAGCGCCCAGCCATGCATGTAGAGCGCACGGTCGTGGTACGCGCCATGCGCGTCGCCGCGCAGCACGGTGGCATAGGCCTGCTCGGCCTTCGAGTAGTCGCGGATGGTGAACAGCAATTCGCCGCGGCGGAACTGGGCTTCGTCGAGGTAAGCCGTCTTGGGGTACTTGGCAACCAGGCCATCGAGCGTTTTCAGCGCAGTCTCAAGGTCACCGCCCTGCTCGTAGGCGCGGGCGATCTGGTAGTGGACGCGGTCGTTGCCCGGGTCATTGGGGAAGGCTTTTAGGTAGTCCTGGTAGCGCGCGATCGCGGCCTTGTAGTCGGGCGTGCCCGAGCCCTCGCCGGTGGCGAGCTTGTTGTCGGCGGTGTCCATCTCCAGGTCACCCAGGCGGCGCATCGCTTCGGAGCGCTGCGGCGCATTCGGAGCCACCTCGAGGAACTTGCGGTAGGCGGCAATCGCCTTCTCTTCACTGCCCACACCGGCAACGCCTTGATCGGCCTGCACGTCGATCTGACGGCCGGCGAGGCTCTTGAGCGTGGGCGGCTCGGGCGTGTTGCTGCGCTTGCTCGCGCAGGCGCTCAGCAGCCCGCACGCCAGCAGAACATAGGCCGCGTTACTTGGGCGCATTGTCTGCATCCTTGGCCTTGTTAGCGCGGTCGTACAACTGCGCCACAGCGAAACGTGCCTGCGTGGTGTAAGCCGCGAGACGATCTTTCTGGCGCGTCAGTTCGGCAACGGCCAGCTCCTGCAGCGCGCCCTGCTGCTCCTTGCCGAGATCAGCCACACGCGGAATGAGTGCCTGGATGCGTTTGTCGAGTTCGGCAATGCGCTCGGCAAACCGGTCGAAGCGGGCAGGCTCGTCGCGCTGAGCCTGGGCCAGTGCGGCTTCGTGCTGGCGCGCTTCGGCGAGGCCGGCATCGAGTGCCTGCAAGGCCTGCTTTGCGTCCCACAAGCGCGCTGAATACGACTGGGCCAGGCGCCAAGTCATCGCACCCGCGCTCAAGCGATACCGCTCGCGTGCGGTCGCCTGGTCGGGGTCATCGCCCAGGGCTTGCAGGTTGGCCTGCACGCCTCGGAGCACCTCGCGCAATTCGCGTTCTCGGGTGTCGGCGAAGGCCACGCCATCGGCGGCGCGCTCGGCTTCGGCCATCTCGGCGGTCAGCGCAGCACCGCGTTGGGCGAGCACACCCAGGCCGGTGTCGCGCGCCTTGGCCAGCACGCCAGGAAGGCGCTCGGCGTAGGCCTTGCGGCGGTTGTCGAGCACGTCATTGAATGTGCCGAGGGTGTCTTTCCACTGCTGCAGGTTGCGCGTGAGGAACTGCAGGTCACGGTAGTTCTTGAAGGCTTCCTGGAACTCGTGCTGTGCCAGCACCTGGTTCAGGTGGCCGGCATGCGGCATCTGCGGCAGCTCGCGGATGTTCCAGAACCAGCCCATCTCCTCGCCGGGGTTGGCCTCGAGCAGGCCGTCCACCAGCTTGCCGGCACGAATGGCGGCGATGGATTCATCGAGTCCGGTGTTCTCGCGCTCGAAGACGTTGATGGCTTCGTTGTAGCGGTCGAGCGCCTGGCCATACGCGCCCAGTTGGCTGAAGGCATAGGGCAAGGCAATGCTCGCTTCCAGAACCGCCGAATCGCTGACGTCGCGTTGGCTCAGCTCCGTCCAGGGCACCAGAGCCCCCTTGTGGTCCTTCATCGTCGCGGAGGCCCAGCCGAAGCCGAGCAAGGCCTTGTTCGACTGTGAGCCGTTCAGGCGCACGCGCTCGAGGTAGGTGTAGGCGTTCTCGGGTCGGTTTTCTTGCAGGGCCGTGAAGCCCAGCGCCACGTTGGCCTTGTCGCGCAGGCTGCGGAATTCTTCGGTCGCCTGCGGTGGTGTCGGAGCCTTGCCGAGTTGGTCGAGCAAGGCGCTGCCGCGCACCGGTTCGCCGCTGCGGACGAGCGCGACGCCCAGGTTATAGCGCGCGAACAGGCTGGCGCTGGTGGAGCCGGTCGAAATTTCCTTGCTTGCGTCGGCCACGCCATTCAGCACGGTGACGGCGCCGGGATAGTCGCCAAGCGCCATCAGCACGTTGGACTTCAGCAGCACACGCTCTTCTTCGAGATTGGGCGGCAGGTTCTTCTCGATGCGCGCCAGTGCCTCGTCGGCCTCGGCATAGAGGCCACGCTGGTAGCGGATCTTCGCCAGGAAGAACCAGGCCCGATCGCGCACTGCAGGCGATGCCCCCTTCTCGATCAGCTGCGCGAAGATCTCGCCCGCCTCGCGGTGCATGCCATACGAGAGCAACAGCCCGCCGCGCAGCACCTCGGCTTCATCGGCGTGGTTCGATACGCGATTGAAGTGCTGCGACACCATCAGGCTCGTCACCGAGGTGAAGTAGTGGTCCTGGTAGAAATGGAACAAGGTGTCGCCGTAGTGCGGGTCCTTGATCACGTGGGTGACCTTCTCGGCCGCGACGGCAGCGCCGTGCGAGGCCATGGCGAGCGCTGCCGCCAAGGCCAGCCGCCGCACCGCGTTCGTCGTGGAAATCCGCAGGCGCATGAACGGTTATTGCCAGACTTTGACTTCGAACTCGGGCTGGAGCTTGCCGGTGGAGTCCTTGATCTGCAGCTCGATGTACTTGGGCTCGGTGGTCTTGTCGAACTTGATGTTGGCACCGCGCTTGTAGTCTCTGAAATGAGGCCCGCCGCCGGTGAACAACGCCACCAGTTCGTGCGTACCAGTCTTCAAGTTGCCGAGGTACATGCGCTGCACACCACCGCGGTGGAGCGCCGTTACCTCGAGCGGCGTATACAGGTAGTTGGCAACGATCTTGTCGTCGAGCCGCACCTGCACCGAGCCGAGTTCGAAGAGCTTGCCCACGTCCATCGACAGGAACACCGCCACCTGGGTGTTGGCCGGGAACAGCAGCTCTTCTTCAAGCACCAACAAATCGCGGTTGAGGCGGATCACGTCGCCCTTGGCGTCTTGAATGCGACTGTCGAGGCCGGCTGCCGACGCGGCTGCGGCCGGTGAGCTCGCCGACGCATCGGCTGCAGCCGGTCCGCTGGCAGACACGGCCATGGGCACGGCGGCGGTGGGCGCACTGGCGGCCGCAGCGGCAGCCGGTTGGGCGTCGGCGGCCCACGCGGCAGCGGCTGCGAGCAGCAAGCTGGCGGCCATCCATTTGCAGCACTGGTTGATGGAATACATACGGCAACCTTCTCTCAAAATATGACCGTCATGAACAGTTGCAGCACCCGAGCATCGAACTGGTATGCCTTGCCGTTGCGCACATCGGTGAAATCGGCGAACTTGTAGCGAATCAACTCATAGGCGCCGTTGAGCTTGACCTCGTAGCGGCCTGGCACGCTCTTGACGGTGTAGGCGGCCTTGGCGCCCAGCGTCACGGTCTTGTAGGTGCTGAGCTGGCGGTTGCGCGACAGGTAGGTCGTCTCGACCTGGGCGTCGTCGCTGTAGAAGAGCGCCTTCGATTGCGTGTAGTAGCGCGCATACCAGTCGACCAGCCATCGGTCGGTGAAGCCACGGCTGTAGCCGAGCTCGCCGGTGTGGGCCTTGATGCCCCAGGTGTCCTGGAAATAGCGGTAATCGACACGCACTGCGTTGCCGGGCGCCACTTCGTTCACGGTGCGAAGCTGCAAGGCACGGCTGGTGCGCGTGCGTGGGTTGCTCTCGGGGACGGTGGACCCGAAGATGCGCGCCACGCGATAGGGGCTGCCGAGGAAGCCGTCGTCCGATATGGCCTCGAAATTGACGCTCGCGAGCCAGCTGGGCGTCAGGATCTGCGTCATGCCCAGCCGGTAGCGCCAGTGGGTGGCGGTGTCGAAGAAGCCGATGTCCTTGCGGCCCACCTGGTCGTGACCGCGGGTGAAGCCCAGGCTCAGCGTGGTCATGCCACCGAAGACTTCCTGCGCCACGTCGACGCTGGTGCTGGCGGCGATGTAATCAGGTTCCTTGCTGTGCGAGGTGCTCACGCTGACGGTGGCGTCGCGCACCATGTAGTCGGCGCCGAGGTTGTACTCGTTGCGCGTTTCCTTGTACGGGCTGGCGGTGGTCACGACGTCGATCGACGCGTTGCTCACCATGTCGACGTAGTACGAGCCCGACAGCGACAAACTCTCGCCCAGTTTCTTGCGCACCAGGATCGCGGGGCCGGTGGCCTTGAGGCCACCGCCGTCATAGGCGTGGTACATGACGTCGGCCCGGTCGTCGGGCAAGGTGGCCGCATGCGCCACGCCACCCGCCAAGGCACCGCCGAGCATGCCGGCCGCACGCACAGCGTGCGAGCGATTGCGGCGCAGCTGCGCCAGCAGCCGCAGCAGCCCGCGCCAGGCATGCACTGCCGGGCGCCAGCGCTTAATTGCAGCCACAGCCGCCTCCTTGCACGCCGGTGGCGCCACGCGCACCTTCACGCACTTCGCGCACGTGTTCCAGGTGCTTGTCGGCCAGGCCATCGCGCGAGAACTGCATGATCGGCGAGGCCAGGCGCTCGCGTTCATACGGCTTCACCCATGGCTCGATCGAGCCGCAGGCCGAAAGCAGCAACGCACAGCCCGTCAGCACCACAACGCGAACCCGAGCCGAGAGAAGGTGCAGCATGTTCTTCATTCCTTCAGCAGGTCACGGATCTGCTTGTCGTACAGGTCTTCGTAGCCGTCTTGGTAGCCGCGGTGCAGGTAGCGCACGCGACCGTTGCGGTCGATCACCAGCGTCGACGGCATGCTGTTGAGGTCGTACAGCTTGCTGACCTTCTTGTCGGTGTCAAACAGCACGGGGAACTTCACGCCGAGCTTGGCGGCCAAGTCGGCCGCATTGCGAGCGTCGTCGTCCACGTTGATGCCGAGCAGCACCAGGCCTGATGAACGGTACTTGTCGGCGATGCGGTTCAGATGCGGCATCTCCTTGCGGCACGGGCCGCACCAGGTAGCCCAGAAGTTCACCAGCACCACCTTGCCGCGCTGCTCTTGCAGACGCAGGTTCGGGCCGTCGAGCACACGCAGCGTGAAGTCGGGCGCCGGTGAACCCACCGCCGTGGCAGCCGCCGCAATGCTTGCAGCCGTGCCGAGCAGCAGAGCCGACAGGCATGCCAGCAGGGTGCGTGTCGACCGAAAAAACGCCGGTCTCGAGAGGGTCGTCATGGCAATGTCGCTCGTCAGAAGAAGAAGGTCAGCCCGATCGTCATCTCGATGTTCTGCGTGCGGTCACGCTTACCGAGAAGGTCGAGATCGAACATATGGTCGCGCACGTCGAGCTGCAGCGCAGCCCAGTCGGCAAAGAACACACGTGAGCCGAAGCCGAAGTTGATGGTCTGGCGGCGGCGGTCATTGAAGCGGGTGCTGCCGATGCCGCCGATGATGTACAGCGCCGACGCCTTGGCGACGTTGCGGCCGAGGAACACCTCGCCCGGCAGCACGTTGATGCCCACGGAGAGGTTGTAGTACGCGAGCTTCTCTTCTTCGCTCGCGAACACGCCGCCCGGCAGGATCTGGCGAAACGCCTCATCGGACACCTTGGTCTGGCCGTAGGCGCCTTCGACGAAGAAGTCTTCGGTGATGTGATAGCCCAGGCGCACGCCCTTGACGGTGCTCGAGCCGAAGTTTTGCGTGGCGTACGAGCCGACGAAAAGGCCGACCTCGATGTCGTTCGACGGGATGCGTGGGAGCTTCACCTCGCGGCGGTCGACTTCCGGAACGATCACCTGTTCGTTGGCAGGCTTCTGGTCTTTGTCGTCTGCCGCATGGGCCGTCGCGGTCAGCGCGAGCAGGGCCATAGTCAGCAGCGAAGTGGCAAGGGTTTGGGTGTGCATGAGTCGCCCGTCAGAAGAAGAACGAAAGACCGATCGTGATCGCCCGGTACTCCGTCGTACGGTTGTCGCCGATGTAGGCGGTGTAGAACGAATAGTCGGTGCGGGCCACGAACCGTTCGGTCACGTAGTAGCGAAGGCCGACGACGGCATCGGCCATGCCAACGTTGGTGGTGGCATCGCCGACCAGGCTGGCGTTCGGGACGTTCTTGAACCGGCCCAGGCCGATGCCGAAGAAGGGAGACAACCGCCGGTGCGACCACGGCTCGGCATTGATGTTGATGTGCCAGAAATCGGTGCCGGAGAAGGTGCCTTGCACCTGGCCGATCGTTCCTTCGATCGACAGCGTGTCGGACACGCGGAAACCCGTCCAGGCCTTGAGCATCGGCTCCGACTTGAAGCGCCCCCAGCCGGCGCCGATCTCGAGCCGGCGGTGCAGGTAGTCGTCGAGCGCAACGTCTCTGAACGTCTTTTGGCTACCGGCACCCGTGAGCGTAGTTTCGAGCTGCTGGCGAACGACCCAGCCGAGCTTGCCGTTCGAGGTGCGCACCTTGAACCAGTCGGTGTGACGCGAGAGGATCTCGATCCATTCTTCGCGAGGTACCACGAAGAAGATCGGGTAGCCGCGCCCGGGGCCGGTGCGGATCTCAATGTAGGGATCGGTGATCTGCACCTTCTCGACCGCCACGTCGGCGGCGTGCGCCGGCGTGAACCACAACGTGCACGCGAGCGAAGCGGCGAGCAGCGCCATCCGTACGGCATTGCGGGCGAATTCCGCGCCCCATGCGATCAGCCCCACGAGCAGGCGCTTCATTGAATGCAGTGAGACCCGGTGGTTGGATCGTTCAGGATGTACATGTTGTCGGCTCTGGCAAGCTGAATTCGTTTTGTCCCTGCGCGGCCGGATGAGACATCCAGTAGAGGATCAGTTTAACGTCGGCATCTTGGTCGTCGGCGAAAATTCGGCCGCCTCCGTGCAGTACGCCCTTCACCAACGGCTTGGTGACAAGGCGGCTTTCAGCGGGGTCGGCGAACACCACCTGGCCCTGGGCCGAGACGAAGTTCTTGTACATGTCCGTCTTGTGGATCACATCGGTATTGATCGGGGCCGTGAGATCGGCGTTGGTAGCACCCTGCACGATGCGAAGCGCACCGCCACTGCCCGACACCGAGTCGTGGCAACCGCCAGCGGCACAGGTGTTGGTGAGCGACGTCCCGGGGATCGGCAATTGCGCCGTCAGGATCGGGTTGATGCACTTCTGGTAGTAGGCGAAGGAGAGCTTCTGCCCGCCCACGACCTCCTCGTTGGTGACATCGCCGCCGCAACTCGCCACGCCCAGCAAGGCCAGGCCCGTCATGACGCCCGCCAGGCGGCGGGTGGTCGACCGCCAGGTCAACCCGAAAGGCTGCCCCACCTCTGCGTGGCCGAGGCCACGCACAGAAGGCAAAGCTGTCCCTGCTTGCAGGCTTGAACTCTGGCGGTACTCATTCGTCATGACTTCTAGCAGCCTCCACGGATCCAGCTGAGGATCTTGTTGTAGTTGGCACCACCCGCCGGCAGCACGGCCGGAGCCGATGCAGAGGCGCCCGCCGGGTGCGGCACCGTCGAGGGTCGTACCAGCAGGTAGTTGTTCTCGGGGTTGCTGCAGACGTCAGAGATCATCGTCAGCGTGACATTGAAGTCGCCTTCTGCTGCACCCGTCAGCACGAAGCGATTCTGACGGAAGTCGGTACCGGCAGGGACTGCCTTGCTGCCGATGGCCTGGTGGCAACTTGCCGCGCAAGTCGATTGCAGGATCGGGTAGACCTCGGTTTCGAACGAAGCCTGGGTCAGCTTGCCGACGGTTGCCACACCACCCGCCTTCAGGTCGTTGAAGTACTTGCCACCCAGGTCGATGAACTCGGCCACCAGGCGCTTCTCGGCGTTGTTGAGCATGTGCGAGTGATCGAGCGCCGGCGTCGGGTAGATCGTCTGCGCGGTGCTGTCGGCCTTGAGCGACTGACCCGACAGGATTTCCATCAACCGGCTCTTGCGCGACAGGCCCAGGGCATCACCTTCGCTGGCCATGGCTTCCACCAGCGCGGGCTGGCGCTCGATGACCGGCACGCCGTCTTCGATGTGCGTCTTGGGCAGGCCGTTGGCGTCGAGCACCGGGTCACCAATCATCAGGCGCTCGTAAGACGCCACGCGGCCGGTGCCGGCGATGGTGCCGGTCAGGTCAAGCTTGACCGGGTCGGCGTGGCAGGTCGTGCAGGTGTTGGCACCGCGGTTCACCGACCACAGCGGTTGGATGTGATCGGGGTAGTTGATGATGCCCTTGGTCGGCACCGGGGTGTTCAGGTCGTTGGCCGGGTCGGCCGCGCCGGTCGCATCGACGTTGCCCTTGTACTTCAGCGAGATCGGTGCACGCGCCACCACACCTGTCTTGGTCGTGTCGGCCCACTCGTCGGTGTAGGTCATGTCGGCCAACAGGTTCTGCAGCGCCGGGTTGATGCGGGTGCGGGTCTGGGCCATCGTCTCGCCGGATGCGTGAGCCAAGGTGGCCTTGAGTGCAGCAGGCACGGTGTCCTTGATGACAGTGGAGTTCAGCGCAGCGCCACGGCGCGGGCTGTGGCAGCCGTCGCAGGTGCGGCGTTCACCCGGGCGCACCTGGATCCAGTTGGTATGCGTCTGGAAGGCACGGCCTTGCGAGTCGATCACGGCAATGCCGAGCGGAGTGTCTGCAGGCACGTTGATCTGGAACGAACCATCGGGTTCGACGGCTGCGTAGCCCAGGATCTGCTGCGGCTCGAAGTCCGTCTCGCCGATGGCTTCACGGGCACCCATGCCTTGCTTCGGCGCAACAGCGCGAACCACGCGAATGAAGCGTGCCGGTGAGCAGCCATACGCCGGCTTGGCCGGGTCCTTCAGGCTCACGAGATCGGCCACCTGAGCACGGGTGTCGTCCGGGTCGGTCGGCGTGATGGTCGGGATAGGTGTCGCGCAGCCGTTGGCCCTGTCGGCGTCGCTCAGCACCGCGGCACCCATGCGGCCGAGGCCGTCGGTGTCATAGACGCTGCGCACGGACAGCACGCCCATGCCGGCAGGGATCGAGTTGACGGCAGCGGCTGCTTCGGTCGGCGCCGGGGTGAACGGGTTGGGTTCGGCACGAGCCTGCAGAGCAACCGGGTCGGTGTAGATGGAGCCGACGGGCGGGGCTGCAACGATCAGCCAGCTTTGCTTGACCGGGTCGAACATGTAGACGGCATAGACCGGCGGCACGTTGTCCTTGATCGGCTGGGCAGCCAACTCGGCGTCGGTCTTGCTGTCCATGTCCGCAACGCTGGCAAACTCGGCATCGGTCAGGTCGGCACAAGCGGTGATGCGGTCAACGCCATTCGTGGTCTTGGTGACCTGGCAGGGAGCGAACGACACCAGCACGCGGTTGGTTCCGTCCCACAGCGGATACGGGCTGGTGACACGGCCGAAGCGCGACAAGCCACCACCGTAGTTGAGCGTGTGCTCGGTGACTTGCGTCTGCCCGCCCTGTGTCGGCACGGTCTTGTTGGCCGGCGTGTTCTGCTCGGAATAGTTGGTCGCGTCGATGAACACCAGCGCCCCGCCTTCATGGGTGCGCGACAGCGGCATCAGGTCCGACGAGATGAAGCCCTTGTACTTGCCGCTCGGGTCCATTTCGCGGGGGTGCAGGAAGCTGTTGCCATCGCTGTGTGCACCGTAGCGAACGAACATGTTGGTGCCGTCGGGTTTGACGGTGAACACCTTGAAGTGATTGCGGCCGCCGACGTGGTCCCAGCGCGAGAACATGATGTCGCCATTGGCCAGCACCACCGGGTTGCGGTCATGGCTCTGGTTGACCGAGATCTGCGTGATGGTGCCGCCCGTGGCGTCCATCGTGTAGAGGTTGAGCACCCGCTCGCGCTCGTATTCGTCGAGTGCGGCGTAGGTGTCGGTGCCGCTGGGCAGGTCGACCGTCACGCGCTGGCGGTTCGAGGCAAAGACAAAGCCCGCCCCTGCCGGCAGGTAGGCCGGGTCGACGTCGTCATCGGTCGAGCTGGTCAGCCGCTTCAGCGTGCCGCCAGCGAGACCACCGTTCGTCATGTCGTATTCCCAGATGTTCCAGTGGCCCGTGCACAGCACGTTGTTCGTGGTCGGGCAGTTCATCGAGAAGACGATCTTCTTGCCGTCGTACGACACCTCGGGGTCGGAGACATCGCCCTTGCCCTGGGTGTAGCCCTGCGTCACGTTGATTTCGTCAGCGCTGATCGACGACTTCTCGCGGATGATCAGGTCACCGCCCGCCCGAAAATCGGCGCCGGTGGTGGGGTTCATGTTGAGTGCGCTGCTTCGCTTGACGTAGGCGACGGGTGTGTCACCCTGCACCGTCACGTTGTCGCTGCTGCCGCTTCCGCAACCCACGAGCACGATGCTCGCTGCTGCTGATGCGCACGCCAGTGCGCACATTCTTGTCAGGACTTTCTTCATATTCGCCTCCAAACGAGTCCGATCAATCACAAACGACACCTGGGTCACTGGCGGGGCTGCGAAGCGCCCGACAACAAACCCGACGAGTAGTGCAGGACACCGGACGCGTCCACCACCACTGCATCGACTCCCGGCTGCGACTCGATGAGCCGCATGCCTTTTTCCAACCCCATCACGAAAACGCATTTCGACAGGCCTTCGCTCGTGAGCCCGTCATCCGCAAGGATGGTCACGCTGCGCACGCCATTCGGCGACTTGCCGGTCTTCGGGTCGATCAGGTGGTGGCAACGCACACCGTCCTGCTCGAAGAAGCGCTCGTAGTCGCCGGACGTCGAGATCGATACGTCCTCGAGCGGCAGCACCGCCACCACCTCGCCGGGACGGCGCGGGTCACGGATGCCGATGCTCCAGGGCCGGCCGCCACGGTCGCCCATCACATGGCTGTCGCCGCCGGCCGCCACGGTCGCGTTGGCAATGCCGTGGCGCTTGAGGATGGCGACGCTGTTGTCCACCGCATGGCCCTTGGCGAAACCGCCGAGGTCGATGCGCGTGCCTTCGCGGGCGAAGCGCAGGGTGCGTGCCTCGCGGTCGAGAATGAGGTTGCGGTAGCCGACGGTGGCGCGGGCACGGGCCAATTCTTCGTCGCTCGGCTTGATGCCGAGCCGGTAGTCGTAGAGCTGGCCAACGCCGGCGTAGGTGATGTCGAACGCACCGTCCGACAGTTCAGAGAAGTCGATGGCGCGCTCAATCAGGCGGGCCATCTCGGCGCTCAGCGGCACGGCATGGTGGGCGGCTTCGCGGTTGATGATCGACAGCTCGGAGTCGGGCTTGTGCGGGCTCATCGTGCGGTCGATGCGATGCATCTCCTGCATGACGGCGTCGATCGCGGCCTCTCCGGCCGCGGCGCTGCGGCTCCACAGCTCAACGCGAATCGCAGTGCCCATGATGGCTTCTTCGCGGCTGAACCAGCCTCCCTGCGCCAAGGCATGACCCTGCCCGCGGTCTGGCTCGACCGCGCGCAGGCTGGGCTTGGACAGGCCGACCATCATGGCTGTACCAGGCACTCCGACTGTTCACGCACTGGGTTCAAGGTTCTCTCCGCTCCGCCTTCTAGGGCCTGGCTTGTGCTGGACGAGCACGCACCGGGGGCTTGTTATCTCCGGCCGCATCATCGGGCTCGCACCGCGGAAAATAACGTCAATAGTTGGCAATCGGCGACGACCTTACATACGGTCGCACAAGATACGGAGACCGCTGTTCTGGTATCGAGGCAGGTGCTACAAGTACGGAACTCGCCAGCTGTGCGAGCGACTAACGGGTGCGCAGATAATCTGGCGTTCGGCGCGTAGCGACATTTGCGCGCCTCATGCAGCCAGCCGCCAGAACAACGAGAGCCCCCGCTCACATGCCCAGCATCACCCCGCCCGGCCACGCCCCGGTGCCACAGCCATGAAGCCACGCCACAAACGCATCGGGATCATCGTGGGCGCGCTGGCCGGCTTGGGCATCGCCGCCGGCCTGGTGCTCAACGCCCTGCAGAGCAACGTCGCTTTCTTCTTCACGCCCACGCAGGTCACCACCGGCGAAGCGCCCAAGAACCGCACCTTCCGGGTTGGCGGCATGGTGCGCCAAGGGAGCCTGCAGCGCGACCAGATGACGGTGCACTTCGTCATCACCGACACCGCCAAGGACGTCGCCGTCAGCTACACCGGCATCCTTCCCGACCTGTTCAAGGAGGGCAAAGGCGCCGTCGTGCAGGGCAAGCTGGGCGCCGACGGCCAGTTCGTCGCCACCGAAGTGCTGGCCAAGCACGACGAGAACTACATGCCCCCTGAAGCCAAGCACGCGGTCGACGAAGCCGCCAAGATGGGAAAGACACTCAAGTGACCCCTGAACTCGGCCACCTCGCCCTCATCCTCGCTCTGCTGATCTCGATCACGCAGGGCGTTTTGCCATTGATCGGCGCCCACAAGGGGCATGCAGGCTGGATCGCCCTCGCCCGCCCAGCCGCGCAAACCCAGTTCGTGCTCGTCGCCTTCGCCTTCGCCTGCCTGATGCAGGCCTTCCTGGCGAACGACTTCTCGGTCACCTACGTCGCCCAGCACTCCAACTCCAAGCTCCCCACCGCCTACCGCGCCGCCGCCGTCTGGGGCGGCCACGAGGGATCGTTGCTGCTCTGGCTGCTGATGCTCAACGGCTGGGCTTTCGCCGTCAGCCTGCTGTCGCGCCAGCTGCCGCAGGCCATGGTGGCCCGGGTTCTCGGGGTGCTGGGGCTCGTCGGCATGGGCTTTCTGCTGTTCATGCTGCTCACCTCCAACCCCTTCGAGCGCATGCTTCCGCCCGCAGCGGAAGGGCAAGACCTGAACCCCCTGCTGCAAGACCCCGGGCTGGTGGTGCACCCGCCCATGCTCTACATGGGCTACGTCGGTTTCTCGGTGGCTTTCGCGTTTGCCATCGCCGCCCTGCTGGCCGGCCGGCTCGACGCCGCCTGGGCGCGCTGGTCGCGACCCTGGACCAACGTGGCCTGGGTCTTCCTCACCATCGGCATCGCGCTCGGCTCGTATTGGGCCTACTACGAACTGGGCTGGGGCGGCTGGTGGTTCTGGGACCCGGTCGAAAACGCCTCCTTCATGCCGTGGCTGGTGGGCACGGCGCTGATCCATTCGCTGGCCGTCACCGAAAAACGCGGCAGCTTCAAGAACTGGACGGTGCTGCTGGCCATTGCCGCGTTCTCGTTGTCACTGCTCGGCACCTTCCTCGTCCGATCCGGCGTGCTGACCTCCGTGCATGCCTTTGCCACCGACCCCAAGCGCGGCATCTTCATCCTGGCCTTCCTGACTGCCGTGATCGGCGGCTCGCTGACGCTGTTTGCCTGGCGCGCGCCCAAGGTCAGCATGGGCGGGGCATTCGCGCTGTTCTCCCGCGAAACGCTGCTGTTAATCAACAACGTGCTGCTGGTGGTGGCTGCCGGTTCGGTGCTGCTCGGCACGCTGTACCCACTGCTGATCGACGCCTTGGGCATGGGCAAGCTGTCGGTCGGGCCGCCCTACTTCAATTCGGTGTTCGTGCCGATCATGCTGCCGCTGTTGTTCCTGATCGCCGTTGGCCCGCTCGCAAACTGGAAGCACGCTGATCCGCGCGACATGGCACAGCGCCTGCGCCTGGCCGCCATGCTGGCGGTGGTCGCCGGCGTCGGCTTGCCCTTCCTCGTGGGCGAATGGACGCCGCTGATCGCGCTCGGCCTGCTGTTGGCGGTGTGGATCGTGGCGAGCTCAGCGTTCCAGATTCGCGCACGCCTCAAGTCGGGTTGGCCGCCCCGAGCGTACTGGGGCATGCATCTGGCGCACATCGGCATCGCGGTGTTCGTGGTCGGCGTCACCCTGGTGAAGGGCTATGAGGTCGAGCGCGACGTGCGCATGGCCGTCGGCGACACCGTGACGCTCGGCGGCTACACCGTTCGCCTGAAGGGCGTGGCGCAAGTGCCCGGCCCGAACTACATGGCGCAGCGTGGCGACATCGAGCTCTCGAAGAACGGCGAAGTGCTGCGCACGCTGAACCCCGAGAAGCGCAGCTACTTCTCGTCGCAGATGCCGATGACCGAAACCGCCATCGACAGCGGCTTGACGCGCGACCTCTATGTTTCGCTCGGCGAACCGCTCGACGCCCAAGGCTCGGCCTGGAGCGTGCGCGTCTACTACAAGCCCTTCATCGTCTGGATCTGGGGCGGCTGCCTGCTGATGGCGCTCGGCGGCGGGCTGGCCGCGAGCGACAGGCGCTACCGCCTGAAGGCGCGCAGCACCGTGGTGCAGGGAGCGCCGGCATGAAACGCTTCCTGATTCCGCTGGCACTCTTCGTGGTGCTGGCGGTGTTCCTGGGCATTGGCCTCAACCGCGATCCGCATGAAGTGCCCTCGCCGCTGGTCGGCAAGACCGCCCCCGCGTTCTCGCTGCCGCAGCTCGAAGCCGACGGCCGCTTCAGCCCCAAGGAAATGGCCGGCAAGGTCTGGCTCTTCAATGTGTGGGCCACCTGGTGCGGCCCCTGCCGCGAAGAACACCCCGTGCTCGTCGATTTCGCCAAGCAGAAGCTCGCACCGCTCGTCGGCCTCAACTACAAGGACCAGACCCCCGAGGCCAAGAACTGGCTGGCGCGCTTCGGCAACCCGTATGACCTGACGGTGGTCGACGCCGATGGCCGGGTCGGCATCGACTACGGCGTCTACGGCGTGCCCGAGACCTACGTGATCGACAAGACGGGCACCATTCGCTTCAAGCAGATCGGCCCGGTGACGCCCGAGGTGCTGCAGAAGAAGATCGTGCCCCTGATCAAAGAGCTGCAGAAATGAAGAAGCTTTGGGCCGCTGCGGCGCTGGTGCTCGCCGCTGTTTCCGTCCACGCCAACGAGGCCGCACCGCTGGCAGAGGATCCGGTCGTCGAGCAGCGACTGGTCGTCATCGCCGAAGAGTTGCGCTGCCTGGTCTGCCAGAACGAGTCGCTCGCCGGTTCGCGCTCCGACCTGGCGATGGACCTGCGCCGCGAAATTCGCGGCCTCATCAAGCAAGGCAAGACCGACCAGGAGGTGCGCGACTTCCTCGTCAGCCGCTATGGCGACTTCGTGCTGTACCGCCCGCCCGTCAAGCCCACCACCTGGCTGCTCTGGGGTGGGCCGTTCGTGCTGCTGGTCGGCGGGCTGATCGGCCTGGTGGCTTTCTTGCGCAAGCGCAAGCCAGCGGATGCGGCCTTGTCGCCCGAAGACCAACGCAAGGCTGAAGCCTTGCTCAACGGAGAGTCGTGATGGGCGTTTTCGTGCTGGCCGCGGCGGTGCTCGTCGCGGTCACCCTGTTGTTGTTGCTGCGCCCGTGGCGCAAGGCGCCCAAGGCCGAGACGGCCTCCACGCGCGAGATCAACGCCGGCGTTTACCGCGACCAGTTGCAAGAGCTCGATCGCGACCTCGCCGCGGGCCTGATCTCAGCGCCGGACCACGAGCAAGCGCGCGCGGAACTGCAGCGCCGCCTGCTAGACGACGTCAGCGTCGGCGAAACGGCTTCCACTGCGGCCCCTTTCGGCTCGCGCCGCACCTCGCTGGCGCTCGCCGTGCTGCTGCCGCTCGCGGCCGCGGGCTTGTACACCTGGCTCGGCTCACCGGCCGCGCTCGACCCACGAGCAACTCGCATCGCCACCCAGCAAGACGTCGAGAAGATGGTGTCCGACTTGGCCGCGCGCATGGCCAAGGACCCGTCCGATCCCAAGGGCTGGATCGTGCTGGCCCGCTCGTACCGCGTGATGAACCGCCTGCCGGAGGCCGAAGACGCGTTCAACCACATCGGCGAATCGCTCTATCAGAACGCCACCTTGCTGGCCGAATACGCCGACGTGCTGGCCACCCGGGCCATGGGCAACTTCGACGGCAAGCCGATGGAGATCGTGAAGCGCGCGCTGGAGCTCGATCCGCAGAACCCGATGGCGCTGTCGCTTGCCGCCACTGCCGCCTACAACCGCAATGACTTCGCCGGTGCCGTGGCGCTGTGGGAACGTCTGCTGACCATCGTGCCGCCCGATTCGGACGACGCCAAATGGCTGAGCGAAGCCGTCACCAAGACCCGCGCCCAGATGGGCGCACCAGCCGCCACGGCGCAGGCCGGGAGCGGTCCCGTCGACAAGACGGCCGCAACGGCAACCCCAGCCGCACCCGGCGCCGCCATCAGTGGCCGAGTGAGCCTGGCCCCCGCATTGGCCGGCAAGGTGCAGCCGGCCGACACGGTGTTCGTGTTCGCGCGCGCGCCGCAAGGCTCGCGCATGCCCTTGGCCGTGCAGCGCGTGCGCGTGTCCGACCTGCCCTTCGACTTCAAGCTCGACGATTCGATGGCCATGAGCCCCGAGTCCAAGATTTCCGGAGCCGCGGAGGTGCGCATCGAAGCGCGCATCTCGAAGAACGGCAGCGCCACACCAGGCCCAGGTGACCTGATCGGCGCGGGGCCGGTGGTGAAGCCGGGCGCGAGCAAGGTTGACGTAGTGATCGACCAGGTTCGGCCCTGAACGGGCCGAAGACCAACTTAGCCCAAGAGAGGCCAATCAAGCCGCCGCGCCGGTGCACAAGATCGGCAACCTCGCGGAGCCCCGCGAGCCCGTGGGACTACAGCGCGCCCTTGCAGGCCGCCACGCGTTCCTTCGCAGGAATCGAGAGCAGGCGGTTGGCTTCGGAGTTGTAGATCGCCTTGTAGGCGTCGCTCTTGCGGATGGAGACGAGGTCCAGCTTGCGCTGCGCCACGGCAGTCGCCAGCATGTCCTGCGCCGCCTTGGCGGTCTTGGGTTCAGCGGTGTTGCAAGCGGAAATCACGGCGTCGATGCCGCCCACCATTTGATCGGTGGCGTCGTCTGCAGCAGCGACACCGGACAGCGTCACCAACACGAACCCCAGCAGGTCACGAAGTCTTGTTTTCAATTTCAGCAAAAAGAGCCCAAGTCGGAGTCTGAATCATTCGACCGGATACGGGCCCTCCGCGAATGAGCGGGAATGGTAGGCCTTGGAGCCAATCTGCTGTGCCAGGGGGCTGCGTACGTC
>Ga0307515_10008748_pt1 | contig 19672 bp, 13 predicted proteins | sample 17_EM_MG_FD_194513 | JGI IMG/M metagenome (GOLD analysis project Ga0307515, IMG submission 194513) | Populus trichocarpa ectomycorrhiza microbial communities from riparian zone in the Pacific Northwest, United States - 17_EM | ecosystem: Host-associated > Plants > Roots > Unclassified | place... | reverse complement strand
ATAAAAGTAACAAACCAGTGAGCACCACCAAGAGTAGCTATTTTCGACAGTCCCCATACATCAGAATGCACAATCATAAAAGGAATGGTACTTTTATTGAAACTTGGAGGAAAAGAGGTTTGATGGCTCTTAGCCATTTCACAAACATCACACTTAAATTGGGAAACATCAGTCCTGACAAACAAACTAGGAAATAACTTGTGTAGATAGCTGAAGGAAGCATGCCCAAGACGTCTGTGCCACGTCCAGATATCTGACACTTTATTAGTATTCCTTTGAGACCCATAACTGGAAAGAGCTTGAGTCAGCAAGCTAGAACTGCTGGTGGTCAGTTCCAAGTAATAAAGTTTTTCTCTTCTAATACCATAACCAATCGTCTTTCGCGTCCGAATATCCTTAAAAACACAAAAATAGGGCCAAAAAATAACCAAACAATGTAAGGTAAGGGTTATTTGAGCAACAGACAACAAATTATAGTTTAAAGAGGGACCCACAAGAACAGTGTCAAGTTCTATGGTATCAATAAGGGAAACAATGCCTTCCCCAATAACAGGGATGACATTACCATTAGCAACATTGACCTCGGTTTGGGCTGATGTTTTTAGTGATGGAACCTGTCTAGAATCGCAAGTCATATGTTCAGTAGCTCCGGAATCAATTATCCATGTATTATTCATAACAGAAGTAGAAGTACTTAGTGCCTTACAATCTCTACCTGTTGCAGCAACCATGACAGATGCCTTGTCTGCTATCTGGTCTGAATCCGTCCTAGTTTCTGCAATAGAGGCTCGTGACTTGTTGCATCGAGGATCACAGGTTTTATCCCAATTCTCAGGATATCCAATCAACTCAAAATAGCGACTTTTAGAGTGTCCTAGCAGGCCACAGTGTGGGCATTTTCCTTGGGAACGATCCCAGCTTAGCTGGCTAGGCCGAGTTTGTCCTGGCCGGTTTTGTGACCTTTATCAGTTCAACCCAGAGGATGATCCACGGGTTTTTGCTGCCATGGCAGTATGTTCACTCTTGTCAACCTCCATCTTCATTGCTTCCTTCCTATCAGCTTCACGATGAACATATGCATAAGAAGCCTGAAGGCCAAGTGGGGGATCTTTCCGTAGCACTTCTCCACGTACCTGATCAAACCTGTCATCAAGACCACCAAGAAATATATAGACTCGTTGTCTCTTAGTGGATTTCTGAAACATCTTGATGTCGTTTTCACACTCCATGGATACTCTATTAAAGTGATCCAATTCTTGGAAAATCTCAGTTAACTCCCTAAAATAGGTTGCCAAAGGTCTGTTATTCTGACGAAGACGTGATGCCTTCTGATTCAATGAATAAATTCTAGCCTCGTCATTCTCATTAAAGTAAGCTGCTTTAAGGGAGTCCCAAATCTCCTTTGATTTAGACAATCGAATGTACCGTTTCATAATCTCAGGCTTCATTGAAGACAAAAGCCAACTCTTGATTTTTTGATCTTTAGAGAACCAGTCATCATATTTAGGATCGTCTTCATGAGGTGCCTTGATCGACCCACAGAGATATCCCATCTTTTTCCTTCCAGCAATATGGATTTGAATGAGAGGAGCCCATAAATTATAGTTTTTTTCATCCAAAACCATACCAATATTAAAGATTGAATTTTCTGTTTGCACCATGATTGGAGCAGCTGCCGGAGCATCCTGAGAACCGGCCCCCTTTTCTTCAGCCATCTCTCTTACTGTTGGTATAGCCTAAAACTTGCAGTTTTGATAGATTTTGGAACAATACAGACAAACTTACGAAGCAGGGGAGGGGCAGCAACAACTTTACAGTTGCTCGATGAAACCGGCAGCAACAACTCTAAGTTGCTCGCTGCAATTACTTAGAGATACGACATGAAGCAAAAAAAATTTAGGGTTCAGTGTTTTCTTTTCTATTTGAGCTCTGATACCAAGAAGAAATAATGCTTTCTTATTCTCTGTTTTCGTCATACAATAGGTATATATATACAACCCTACACTTTCCTAACAGAATAAGAAAAGACTAATTACTTCCTAAACTAGGAAACCAAATATCGTAGGAATCCCGCAAATTGTAGGAATCCTAATACAAGTTAACAATAATACAATAATTTTAAGCCAAACTCCATTGATGGTTTCAATGACCTCTGTGCTAAGTTAGTGACGCGCTTCAACACCAACATACTTTCCACGAAACTATTTGGTGTTACCTAATAAGAGGGTGAGTCTACACTAGTATATTTGAAAAGGTTCAATGAGAAGATACTTAAGGTGGAAGAATTTCTTGAGTCTGTAGGCTTAGAGATCTTGATAAAAGGGGTAAGAGAACATGTCATCTAGAGAAAATTTTATGCCTTATTAGATAGAAGCTTGCTTAATGTCAAACAAGTCATGAAAAATCACATACGGGAGGAAAAGACTAGTTTACTATGACACGAGCCTTTTTTTTTTTACAAGAACAACCAACATGAAAGACCTTCCAGGTGAAGTCATTCTCATAGTAGCAATGAAATCTTAAGGAAGAACCATGAAAGATCAACTCATGGTCATTTGGTGTATCCTAAGGATCACTAATTCAAATTTATCAGGGAAGTCAAAGCAAACACCTTGTCGCTACCTCCAAGACATGTTCATTATAAAAACCTCTCTTATACATATCACTAAAATCACCTCAGGATGCATAATCCTTAATAGGAATGTAAGTTTATTTTTGAAATAAAAATAAAGTATCTTTAACATATATTTTCTAACTACAAATCTCTAATGGAGGCTTTCGTACACTTTTCAAGGAAGGAATTAACTTGGTCTTCCTAATGCAATAACATCACTCTCATTGAAGGGGATGAACTTGGTCTTCATAAGGCAATAACCCCATAATCTCCAATGGATAAGTATAAGATCTCCTTATTGCAATGATTCTCCGAGTGATGCCTAAGGGCCTCTCAATAATTTATCAAGGGTTGATCTTAGACCCCCCATTCTCCAGTGCAATCATGGACTGACATATTTTTTCAGGTGATGCCAAATGACCTCTGACCAATTTGTCAGGGGTTGATCTCAAATCTCATATTTTCTAGTGCAGTCTCGGATTGACACATTCTCTAGGTGATGCCCAATGGCCTCTCGCTAATTCATAAGTGGTTGATCTCAAATCCCTCATTATCTAGTACAGTCTCGGACTGACATGTTCTTCAAGTGATGCCAAAACGCTTCTCATCAATTCGTTAGGGATTGTTCTTGGATCTCTTGCCTCTTCAATATAGTTTTGAACTGACACCACTCTTTAATGGAGGGCTCTCGTGTCTCATGTCATCTTAGGAAGGTCATATACCACTCACACACCATTGACCACTTTTCAATGGAGGGCTTCCAAGCCACCACACCATCATTAGGAAGGCTATAGACCTCCCATTCTTCGGTGAGATTTTCCCCCAATTAAGGGCTTTCATGCCTCATGCCATCCTAGGGAGGTCTAGTGCAACCACTCTCAAGCAGATGAAATTGGTTTCCCCGGTGCAATAGCACTACCCTTCATGGGTTCATCACCTCTACCACTTAGCAATTTTTCTAAGTATAGGCGTTCATATAGATTTGTCCTCCTAGCCACTTAGAAATTTTTCTAAGCATGGACGTTGACATGGGTTCATCCCCACAACCATTTGAGAATTTTTCTAAGTATGGGTTCCTCCTCTATATACTTAGAATTTTTTTTAACCATGGTACATGCCTTTACACATGGGCTCTTCGATATATTATTCAGGGTTTTCACCTCTTTTCTCATGCGAAAAAAATTCAACGAACTTGTCATGATAACCGAGTATTTTTTCAAGTCTTTATAAATTAATACCACAAAGACTCGTAAAGCTACTAACGGATCCAAATAAAACGGGCCCAATAAATCCCTCAAGAAAAGGGAAAAAATCCCAAAAAAACACCCAAGAAGCGCTTAGGTCATCACACTCAAGCCCAACATGTTTGGGTCTAGGCAACGTGTTTTGACCCATTTTTCATCTCTATGGGCTCGAGCACCTTGCCTTAGCCCAACACTCATTTGAAAATTTTTCTAAGACTCCACGTGGGTCCCTTATTATTTTACATTAATTCTATACATATTATTTTGAGTGGAATACAACTCAAAATATCACAAGGCTAAAATTACACTTTAGCTCTTCTTCTCCAGAAAAAGACAAGACTAATGAGCTATAAATACACTATGAGTCCTTCAAACTCAAGGTTTATAATCTCTTCATTCTTAACACTTTCAGCATATTTATTTTTTTAAGTCTATCTCTCTAAAATATTATTATTTTTTCTCTCTCTACAAAATTACTAACATAAATATATGAGAGTTAACACATCCATCAAAAAGAACTTTTTGGAGGTACCAATTATCAGCCATATTGGCTTACCTAACATCACCAGGTGCCAAGCACTTGAGTTTTTCACACCAAGTCGCTAGACATCTTGACTAGAAAAAATAAATCATATTGCTTGAACTAAGAGATTAATCGGTTATCCAATATATCGGTCTTATTCCTAAACAACTTGGATTTTGAAAGTCATTACACAGTATGTAAATCTTGTAATCGATCTGTTCTATTTCAATTGGCTTTCTTTGAAGAGTGGATAAAGGAACATTTCAAATCAAGCTACATTTGTTTCATTTAATATGGTCTAAGCCATATCACCCTAACGAAACGTATGCATCTTTGCAAAAGCAATCTTGTGACAAGAACCTGTAATAACTGAACAAACGTCAGAAACAAACGGACACCTGATCTCTTTGGTATTTTCCTTCCCCGATACTTGTATGACCTGTGTAGTAGTCGACCCTTAAAAAATGCAATGTAAGGCCACGATTGAGCTGAGTTCTTGTTGCCAAACGTGACAGCCCAATGTAAACTAGCCGTTAAATCGGTGTCACAGGTGTACAAAATAACGAATGTCACGGGCAGCTCGCCCCCCCTATTTAATGCCATTCACACTCTAAAATTGACAGCTCGGACACGCTAACTCCTTGAATTCAATGACTCGCAGAGAAATTCAGGTGAGACAAGCGGAAGAATGAGAGAAGAATCAATTTTTCATTTTACAAGTTAGAGTTTATTATTTTTTTTAGGCTTTCCAAAATTAATTAATTTTTCCAAGATTAAATCTCAATAAAACACAAACACCCCCCTCTAGTTTTTTAAAAATTATCTTCTAGGAGGCTGCTAGCAATACCAAATCCACAACTAGTTTTATATATATTGTGTTAGGATTAGTTGTACCGGCTCATATTAATTCTTGGATCAATGACGGACGATAATGTTTTTTTATATACTAAGATTAATGTTTTGAAAATTTAAGAAGGGAAAATTGCCCCCTTCACCTACACGTAACTCCCCCCCTTGTCTTCATATATATATATAAAAGAAGAGTATACTTTTTTTATAATATACTAATAATTATTACTTGTGCTTACAGCCGAGAAAAATAAAAATAATACTAGACCGTCACTTGGCCTTTAATAAATAAATAAATAAATATATATATATTTAACCTTTTGAATCTCAAAAAATAATTAATAAAATATTACTAATAACTCCATAAGCACAGTAAAAAATTTCGCATATTGATATCACATTCTAAGTTTCGATCTAATACCAGCACTACCTACCTATTTCGACGTCAGTCAACCCGGTCAAACTTCATGATGATAGAGAAAGAGACGCACGTCCATCGACCACCGTTAAAAAATAAAAATAACAGAAAAACACCTATATAAACTGACTCCCGCTATTTCTTCATGTCTTAGCGCACAAAACACGCACACCTCTCTCCCTCCCTCCCTCTCATGGATTCCCCTCCACGCTCCTCCGTCATCATCATCGGCGCTGGAATATCCGGTAATTCCCAACCTACAGATACATACATGCACGAACACTTGTAATTCGAGACTAAAATTAAGCTATTTTGTTCTGTTTCTTGTCTTAAAGGTGTATCCGCGGGAAAGGTATTGGCGGAGAATGGAATAGAGGATATGGTGATTCTGGAAGCTTCAGACCGTATAGGTGGTAGGATCCGAAAGGATAATTTCGGTGGCGTTTCGGTTGAGCTTGGAGCCGGTTGGATCGCCGGAGTTGGTGGTAAAGAGTCCAACCCTGTTTGGGAACTTGCTTCTCAATCTGGCCTCCGCACTTGTTTCTCTGATTACAGCAATGCTCGCTATAATATCTATGATCGCAGGTACCTGTATCCCGGCTAGATTCTGAGCTTTCTATTTTTCTTCACATGTTTTTTTTTTTTTTAAAATGATGTAAAATGCTACAACATTTGGACACTTTAAACACTGAAATCTCAAGAACATGATTTTTTTTCGGACGCTAAAGAAAGTGGTTGTGTTGTTGGTGCAGTGGGAAAATATATCCTAGTGGAGTGGCGGCAGACTCGTACAAGAAGGCGGTGGACTTAGCAATTGAGAATCTGAAGAGTTTAGAAGCAAACCTTGTCGGTGAAGTTAATGAACCGCCTAGGTAAATTCCAAGTCTTTAATGTGATGTTTTGGTTTTTACCGCTAAAATTAATCAATAAAGATATAGTTCTTGATGGTCTTAACCAATTTTATTCTTAAATTTTTGATGTTTTGTGCTTGTTTAGTTCACCAAAGACGCCAATAGAGCTTGCCATTGACTTTATCCTTCATGACTTTGAGATGGCAGGTTGGTTTTCCAATTGATTTTACACTCTATTTTCTGCTTGTTTCCCAGGAAAAGAAAGTATCTTGTTAGTCTGGTTTAGCTTGTAAAACAATTAGTACAGATTAATAAACACAAACGGGTTTATTTTCTTTTATTATAATCATTGATTGAAGACAGAAACAGAGACTCTAATGGGTTATTTTGTGAAAACAGAGGTAGAGCCAATATCAACGTTTGTAGATTTTGGAGAAAGAGAATTTCTAGTAGCAGATGAAAGAGGCTATGAGCACCTGCTTTACAAAATGGCTGAGAATTTTCTTCTTACCTCTGAGGGCAAAATCTTGGACAACCGTCTCAAACTCAACAAGGTAATTAAAACAGACAAGAAAGAAAGAAGTGAAAAAACCTTTTGATTTCTATTTTATTTTTTTTGTTGTTTCTGATTTGTTCTGTTTTAGATTTGTTTATCGCTTTTATGCAATTATTAAGGCAACGGGGCACAGTTAATTCTTAATAGAGTGAAAACATAGAAGAAGGAACAGCAAAAAAGAAAAAAAAATCGGAAACTGTGCTCTGTTCTGTATGCATGCAGATGCAAAGCTATCTTGTTGCTGTTAAGATTGATCGACCAACTTCTGGAGCTTGCAGATAATGACGTTTTAAGCCTTTTATTAAATATTCTGTTCATACTACCATTTTGCCAAGAATCCAACCATTTTATTTTCTGGGTTCTATTATTTTTCCAATATTTCAACAGTGGTAAAGTTTTAAATAATTTCCCCTCATATCATTATCACATTGGAGCTACGAAAGGAATATTTTTGCTGGGCTTTTATTGAAATGTTCACCACCTTTCATGGAAATGGACTCTGTCGATTAGCATCCACTGTTAGTATTATATTATATTTTACATAATTTCAGTCCGTGGAAAAGCTGAAAGGAAACCAAGTCACTAGCAATCCAGCCAGACCTAGAAATTTCCAGTCTTTGACCCTTTGCTAAATCCCGATGATGAAAACAAACCAAACTATCAGTGAACTTTTTGAGTGAGGACCCCTACATAGAGCCATTAAAAACTGACCCACCAACATGCTTCGTTTTTCAATCATATAGCCATTGATTGGCAAAAGGTTCCTCGTCATCTTTCAATCAGTAAAGTGCTTTTTACCGCTTTTGAATCTGTAGGTCCATGAACACCAAGTTGCTCTAACACTGACAAGAATTAGACCACTACGGTTAGGAGGTTGAGGTGTCATATCAACTCAAAGAACATGAGATTAGCTAGGCCTGTCAATTTCTTCATTTATGTTTCCTGTATTCTGTTACCTAAAGCAAAATAGAAGGGGAGAAAAAAAAAAGATTGCCTAGTATGCTCTAAAAAGTCAGAGCTCAGAACCTAATGAAACCTTAGGGTGATTGAACAGTGAGCTAGCACTACAATATACTTTAATGTTGGTTTTTTTTTTTTTAATAGATACATCAATTAGATTCTTCTTCGACTCTGTTCCATCTCCATCTCTTGCTTTGACTTCACAGAATCTGATCATTTGAGTTGTAATAATTGTTGATTTGCTTGGATTCTGCTAGTAGTACTATTCATTTTTACCATCTCATATTTGAGAGCTTTAAAAATAAATTTTAAAAAATAAAAAAAATACTTTAAAAAATTACCATTAAAATTCTTATAATCTTATTGCCTCTTACTATTTTTGTTTTTTTTTAATGTATGATGATTTTGTGGCACGTATTTGGGGCAGGTTGTCAGGGAATTACAGCACTCGAGAAACGGCGTTGTTGTGAAAACGGAGGATGGTTGCATCTACGAAGCCAATTATGTGATTTTGTCAGTAAGCATTGGTGTCCTCCAGAGTGATCTCATTTCCTTCAGGCCTCCCTTACCCGTACGTCTTCTCTTCCTCTATTTAACTTACTTAACGAGTCATGTGTGTGCTGCTTCCAAATATCCATAAATAATCCCTCTCAGGTGATGGTTCTGATACTCTTTTATCTGTCGTAATGCACTACGTACGCCTGCAATGTCTTTATTTTGTTTCCCTTTGGTTTGCAATGGTCACATCTTGAGCTTTCAATGTGTCTTGGTCCAATGGAGGGGAATCTATACCTGTATAGGGACAAGGACCTAGGCCCTGGGGAGTAGGAGTAGCAGGATTCTTCCCTCGATATTTAGGGTTGTGGCCCAGGAAATTAAATACTATCATTAAGTAGAAGAGTCAAGAATTCATGGCAGCTAGGCCCTGTATTAAACAAGGTTTAGGTGGTTTGATGATGCAAAAGATAGCTTTTCGAGGTGGCTTACTGTCTTTATGAGAGCAAAAACCGTGGGTTGCATGTACGGTGATCCACAGAATTGGTAACCCACAGGCTCACAAATGGCTGGCTGGCTGTTCCTTGGTGGATCATTTGGTTGAATCACCACGCGTAGGGCCCTAATGAGACAACTCAAGTTTTTATCTTTTATTTTGTAACAGTTGTTTCCCATCAACACTGCTAGTGAACAATGATAGCTAGGGATCTGTTCAAAGTAAATTAATAAATAAAATCAATGTCAGGGATAACTCTTTTTTCCCTTTTCTTCTTTAACCTTAGCCTACATATGGTGGACTCCTCTTGGACACACTGGTGTGTCAACTCCAACATCTAGCCATGAACCGTACGTAAGAATCTTTGTGATTTGATCAAGTGACCTGGGATACAGGCAAGTGAGCAGTTTCTGTGATGTAAGATTATTACTCTGAAAAGGAAGAGCTAAACATCGCAAATTACAAGGCACCGGTTAAGAATCTTGCGGTTTGATTGCTTCAATTACGTAATTTTCTTTTTCTTGCCTTGCCGGACTTTCAACGGAAAAATCATTGTCAAATTGCCCAAGCCTATGTGTTGTAAAATACACAAGGGCTCAGCATGTGATCTGTACCTTCTAGTGAAGGTTATAGGATGCCAATCTGTTCACATGATTTGCGTAATTGCTGGGTAGATCTTCCGGGAATGCCTCAGGGGAGTATGAACTTTTATTCCCTTGATCTTAAATTGAGGAAATACATCACCTGGATTATTTTTTTCCGTAGGAAGTTAAGATATTAAAGCTGACTCCCATCATATTATAAGTAATTGTTCTCTGTACAAGTATTTAATTAAATGAAAAAAATAATAATAATGCAGAGGTGGAAAACAGAAGCCATAGAGAAATGTGATGTGATGGTATATACAAAGATTTTCCTGAACTTCCCATACAAATTCTGGCCATGTGGTCCCGGAAAAGAGTTCTTCATCTACGCTCACGAGCGAAGGGGATACTACACTTTCTGGCAGGTTATTTCTCCTCCTTGTTTTTGCTTCCCAAGTTGCTGTTCCCCATTCTGCATTGCTTGCTTCTATATATTGAGTGGAATTTGAAAACAACTGTTTACATTTGGAACTTCTTGCCCTTTTCAAGACAACGATTCGATTCTGTGCCTGTCCCAACGTGCCTTGCATTTAAAATTTCCAATAACAGCAACTCCAGGCCAACCTTTAGTCTAGCAAGTCAACTTGTCAAGAGACTGCATGATGTTGATATTTTATTTCCAATCGAAAATACGCACACAGCTTGCTGCTTGGCAACTTAGATCTAGCGTCAAACAGTTTCAGCATCATGATAAAAAAATGTTGATTAGCTTTCTTGCACAGATAGCAAACTAGAATCTCTTGCATTATTTGTTTTTTATTGTTCTTCAAGCTACGACGCACCTGGTTTTTCTGTCATTGTATTAGAGCTGGTGAGATTAGTTTAATTGAGGGAATCGGTTGCAATGTCAGCCTGTTCTTACTTTCTATTTTTCTATGCGGAGACATGATAATCAATTTTGAGACCCACAACATCTAAAATTATTTCCTCTCACTTGATTAGGAGAGGATTGAAATAATTTAATGATCATCTGTGGTCTATTGCGGAGGCAATGTGGGATCTCACTATCCCCATCATTTTCAGTATTTTTTTTTATGTAATATCAATGCAGATTCTATGCCGTTAAAATGGCAAATAGATTTGATTGATTGATAAGCATAGTATCTCTTAATAATCAAATCATAGTTAGTAACTCGCTGGATTTATCCAAGCTGGCTGCTGATTTTTGCTTTGTCATCAGCACATGGAAAATGCATATCCTGGTTCGAATATCCTGGTCGTGACTTTGACGAATGGGGAATCGAAACGCGTTGAAGCACAGTCTGACAAGGAGACGTTGGAAGAAGCCATGGGGGTGCTTAGGGACATGTTTGGACCCCATATACCCAATGCCACTGATATACTTGTGCCCCGCTGGTGGAACAACAGATTCCAGCGTGGCAGCTACAGCAACTACCCCATCATTTCAGACAATCAAGATGTTCATGACATTAAGGTATTTCCATCTTATTTCTGTTGCATGTGTTTGTCTGTTTTCACTCTGGCTGTACATGGCAATTCGAAGTTACAGTTCTTTCATAGAAAGGGAGGGAAAAAAATAAATAAAGAGTGTGCTTTGAAATGCATTTCTAAATCTTGCTTGTTTTGATCAGGCCCCAGTAGGACGCATCTTCTTCACTGGTGAACACACCAGTGAACGATTTAGTGGTTACGTCCATGGTGGATATCTTGCTGGTGAGAATACAGAATTTCTTTTTAAGACTTCTAATGGAGGAACTCTATATGCCAATGTGCTTTCTGGATCTTACATTTTTTATATATATATTCTTGATCGACTAAATAGGTATTGACACAAGCAATTCACTAGTGGAAGAAATGAGAAAAGAGAAGGAAAGAAAAAGTGAGAGTCAAACATTCTTGTTAGAGCCCTTGCTGGCATTGACAGGATCATTAACACTCACACAGACAGAGGCAGTCCCAAGCCTTCATAAATGTGACATTCCTACACACCTGTATCTTAGTGGCAAGGTTGGTCTTCAAGAAGCGATATTATGATTACATGGACCTACTAACGAATCCAGCTTTGATGATGCTAGCTAATGATGATAATATATATGTTCGATGAAAAAGGAGCTGGCTGGATCAGTTTGGACCCAAATTCAATCCAGATCCTTCATGCCCTTCAGAAAATAGAATGAAACGGGAAAAACTGCAGGAAAACGGGCAGATGTATGCGGCGGGGTGAACAGACATGTCCAACTCCTGATGCTTATAGATTCGTAGAGGGGCCTTGCCTGTTTGGCGCCTGGGAGGGGATTGTTTCAGGCATACATGTAAAGTTGGCTAATTGGGGATCGATGAAAAAGAAGCAGACTTCTGATTCTAATTGTACTAGCCACTTGTTTATACAAGAAAACCCCTTCTTCCAAAATCATCTACCTTTTGAATTGTGCTGCAACTTGGTGTTTGTCGCACTTGCAACATCTATAGCAATGAACAGTCAAATCAAATATATATGATGAACACTGGATAAAGAAGTTCAAGGCCGTCTTCATGTCAGATTTGGACAAGGCCTTGCTTCTGAATGGAATAGTGAGAGAAACGAAACAACCAAAAGATTCTCTGTAAAGCCTAAAATAAGAAGGGCTCCCAGAGACATTATTATCCATGCATATAAATGTGAAGGTTTTTACGGCATTCTTTGCTGTTATGAGTCCACTGCATTGTGTTTTTTTTTTTTTTATATATAAAATAAATAAATTGGGCAAATAGTATACAAAATAAAAATAAAAATAAATCACAAACTAACATGGAGAAATAGTATACTTTTGAATACCGTGATTTAAATTAGGGATGAACAGATCTATTGGTTTATAATTTTCAGTTAAATTGGACACCTAATTGACACTAAAAAATAAAAAATAACTATTACGTGAATAATAATATTTTATTATTTTAATTAGAATTTATTTTTTAGTTTACAAATTAATTTATATTTTAAATTTTTAAAAAAATTATAAAATTATAGTTTTGTGTGAAACAGATTCAGATAATTATATTAGATAATTATATCAACCGGCCTATTAATTGAACTAAAAAATTAACAAAGAGACTACTTATTAAATTGTTAGACTTTAAAAATAAATTATGTTTAAATATTATTATTTTAAAGCGTAATAATTATATTGTTGTGTTTAAAAATAATAGTATTTAATCAATTTTTTTTTTAAGCCCCATTAAATAAAAATATGTATTTCACCGCATCTTTTTGAAATGTTGGCATTCTACAAAATCGTTGTTCTGCGACTATTACTGGTATAATAGTGGTTTCCTTCTTGTATCGAGAGTTATTGTATGAACAATTTAGGGCACTGTTTAACTGCTTGCTTAACTACAGTTATGAGTGATGGAAATGTTGCTTTCTGTCTGCTGTTATATCGGTTTTGAGTAACTAGCTAGTTTCGGTCATCTCCAATGAAACTCTTTTAGTTCTACCTCTCAAGAATTTTACCCCCCATTACATGTACGATCTGTTTTCATTGTTTTGTTTGGTCAAATTACCAGCACCCCAGGTGAGTGGTGTTAAATTGTTTTTCTTACATGTTCTGCCTTTTCTTTTTATGTCACTCCAGGTCATGCAGAAGCTGTACTTTCAGTTGCCTTTAGTCCGGATGGGCGACAGTTGGCCAGTGGCTCTGGGGACACCTCTGTTCGTCTATGGGATCTGAACACCCAGACACCGATGTTTACATGTACTGGTTGATAATCTAAGCCATCTCTCTTTTTCATCCTGCTTGCGCTTAGTAGTTGAAGTTGCTGCTTAAGAATACAAAAAAGACAGTACCGTGACAAATTCAAATTTGTTTCTTTCTGGAAACACTTTCATATTTATTTATTTTTCTGAGTGGTCAGAGTAAGTTATTTGTTGTGATTGATTATCTTAACAAAATGGACCAACCTTTATACTTATTGCATTGATCATGTATGAACTTCTTGATGCTGGACATAAGAATTGGGTGCTTTGTATTGCATGGTCACCAGATGGTAAGCATCTTGTGAGTGGGAGCAAGGCTGGAGAGCTTCAGTGTTGGGATCCTCAGACAGGAAAGCCATCAGGGAATCTGCTTGTGGTAAAGTCTCTATTTATTAGAATGGCTGGTAGTTCGTATCGCACTTGAGTTGTTTGTCAATGTCAATTTTGACATACTCTTGAAACATTTAGGTGCAAGTCATTTCACCTTACAGTTTCAAATACTATGCTCTTGTATTGTACTTCTCTTGGGTGGGTCTTATAACATTAAGGAAATCAATTATTTGTCTCAGTGGCCACACACTTGCAATAACCTGTGTGAAATGGGGTGGGGATGGAGTAATATATAATGGGTTCGTATGCTTTTCTGTTCCACAATTGTGTGAAATATTCATCAGACAACCACCACTCCTATTCTTATCTAAGAGCTTAAAATTTACAAAGGAAAGGTCTTCGGCTGATCCACCCAAGAATCCTGGTTTACATTATAGCTGATCAGTACAAGAGAGAACAGAGGACTGGAATAAATTGACACTTAAACTACTGGATGTAGATGACTCTGTCCCAACTATTGTCCAAAACCAACTGGAAGCTGATCATATAAACAAGTGAGATAAATTCAATCACTACAGAAGATTTGTGTTTAAGTGACTTGAAAAAATTAGAAGATACCACAGTCCATAACAAAATTGACTGAATTTCTTATAAATTAAAAAAATAAACCTTTTTCTTTTGGACCTGGTCTTCAATCCCAACATATACCAGTAACCTTTTTCTTTTTGACCTGATATCATATACTCAAATTTAAAAATATTCTATTGCTGAAGCATATGTAGAATATTTTACTATCTGTCTGTCAAGGACATCATTTGAGTTTATGGGAGAGGGGATTTATCCTGGTGTTTGCTTAATTTATTTGCTCCTAGATCTAGGCAATTTAACATGAGAAATGCAAGACACTTGTTTTCTTTTTCCCCTTCGGTTTGCTCAATGGAATGGTATAATTGAGTTAGAGCTGCAAATTTAGGATGTTCCATGATTTCCAGAAAACTGCAGCAAAATGAAAAAAAGGCATCAATTTCCAGCATTTAAAGTTTTCTGTCTTACATTGTGCTTTTGTACTAAAGAATGATTAGGATTCTGTCTATATGGAACTGATTATTCCGACCTATTTATAAATGTTATAGGTTGCTCTGGAAAGGTACAATAAAATGAAGGGCGGTGCCCCTGAAAGACTAGTTTCAGGTTCTGATGATTTCACCATGTTCCTCTGGGAACCAGCTGTCAGCAAACACCCTAAAGAGCTCGTATGACAGGCCATCAACAGGTACAAAGGATATGAATGATTTTCTGTTTTGCTTGCATTCCTTGTTCTTGATCCTTGTTTTTTGGGAGTGCAATGTGAAGAGCTAATTTTTAGCATTTCTGTGAATCTTGCAAATTCTGCCGGTCAAGTGTTATTTTTTTAGCTAAAGTATTGAACTACTCTTTGGTTGATGCAGCTTGTAAATCATGTATACTTCTCACCTGATGGGCAATGGGTGGCTAGTGCATCATTTGACAAGTTTGTGAAGCTATGGAATGGCATCACTGGAAAATTTGTTGCTGCTTTTCGAGCCATGTTGGACCTGTTTATCAGATCAGGTTTGATTTGTTTCAATCACTTTGGAACACCCATACTCTTATTTTTACAGTGGTTCTCATTATAATTGCATGATGCCCCGCCAGCTGGTCTGCAGACAGCAGGCTTCTTTTAAGTGGGAGCAAAGACTCTACACTGAAGGTATTTCTTTTAAGTGTAGAACATCTGCTATCCACTGAAGTAAAAATACGAAAGATCTTTCTACTCTAGCAGGTTTATTAAGCTAGGCGGTCATTGTCTGTGCTGCTAAACGTGGACGAATGGCAGGCCAAGTGGCCAACAAATATGGGGTGCTTTATAATGTTTGAGGATTCAAGAGTTGGTGTTAGCTAGTGCAAAAAAACATAACATGGACCTTTCCTTGAGGATGCGCTCACTGAAATTCTAATTGAATTTCCGAATTTTGTAGGGAAAAAATGAAGAACTTATAACATCTTTTTATTGAATCAAAGTGATCTCTGCATAAGCCGATAACTTGGGCCAAAAAGAGCTTGGATGGCATTCGGTTTGTTCCGCCTCTGCTTTGGCTTCAGTTCAAGCCTTTTGCAAATCAATGGCAAATAAACTCGGAACTTACCATTTTAATATAAAAGCTAAAAAAGTCAGGGAAAGCACTGAAATTCTCCTCACATAACATTGTAATTCTCCTGGAAAAACACTATGAATTGTTATAGTGTCTTTCCATTTTATTTGAATATCGAAGAGATGTTGCTTTTCTTTTTGTGTCGAGAGACGTAAAAGATTAGAAGCGGAGAAACGCAGCCAAGATTGCTCAGCCAAATTCCAACTCATGATTAACGGGTACAAGAGAGAATAATGACAACACGACGTTTCCAGTAGGAAAAAAAATGGGCTTCAAGTGTAAAAAATAAATCAAAGCAGTTACAACTTCTTCGAGACGAGTTAAAAATAAAAAAATAAATTTGACGCCTTTATACATATTAACAGAAGAATTGGACCTGTGATTTTGGCCAGTGCGAAATCTAAAATGGGCGAGGGCCACCATGTTTCAGTGGTGTTTCGACACCAAGTGGAGAAGGGATGTCTTCGGGCTGCCGGCCAGGTTTAACCCATCTACCATATTTGTTCAGCATGAGTCCCTTGTATGGAAAGTCGTACCAAAACTCTGGTATTCTTAGATCCTCTATCAGCATGTCACTACCCTTGTTCACCAATGCCAGATCTCTCCTAGCATTCCATCTATGCTTTGATGTGCTGCTCAAAAACCCATCTATCAGGTGAAGATATAGCTCCAGATTATGACACCCTGACAAGTCAGATTCATGCTTCAAGTATGGTGATGTAAACGCATCAAGCTTCAACTGAGTCCCTACATGCCTATAAACCCAGTTCAACTTTCCAGTTAATCCATGAAACTTGTTAAGCATCCTGTTCAACAGGCCAGGCAGTTTCGGGACTATATCTTGCTTAACAACAACGCGTAGGGTCTTGACTCCTAGCTCGTTGAGCTTCTCCTTGAAGGCGATGTTTCCGACCCTTGGTGCGCCAAAAGAAATGACGCTAACAAACAGATCCGGAATGACAGTCTTTGCCTCATAAGCATTTAGGAGTGCTAATGCTCCTCCTAAGCTATGGCCTGTAACCGTCAAGCTGACCTCTTCACCCTTTCCTCTATAAAAATTCACCAGTCTTACCACTTCTTGCATAACTTGCTCAGAGGCACTTAACTTGTTATACCTGGTGGACTCATCCTTGGATTTGTAAATGCTGAGGAACCCTTCTTGAACCTTCACATTTGTGTTGTCAATAAGCTCTAGACCTGTCCTGAGGTCTGAAAACCACTCTGATGGTGCGATGGTGCCCCGCCATGCGACCATTATGTCTCTACGGCCGATTCTATGCGACTCTTCTTTTCTGCTTACAGCAACATAACCCATCCAATTGGAATCTTTGCTCCACATAGCGTGTGACCTCTTTAACCATTGAGGCACATCGACATGGGACAAGGCATAAATGTACCTTTTCACCTTGTAACCATGCTTGGTGAGGCCTAACGTTTCGAAAATCTTATGTCGGTTGTACCTACAACTCCCACAATACTCCGATAAAGGATCAAAGTCGAAGGCATCATAAGTGGCTTCAACAAATTCTCCATATTTGAGAATTTCTCGTCGAAGATTCGGGTGGAGAGGGTCAAGAAGGTTGTCCCAATTACTTGAGCCATGGATTTCTTGCCACAATGCTGATATATTCTGCTTGGGAGACATTGTAGGAGTCATGTGATCTCCTAGGTCTACAAAATCCAATGCTGTATACGGCACATGGAAGAGATGAGAAAGTGTTTTGTTGGGATGGCAGGCCTTTTTCTTTGATTTGTTATCTTTATGGGGCTTTACATCTGACTCTTGATGGATTTGGTTAGTGGAAAGCTGTCTCAGGCTTCTTGCACAGCTTAAATGAAGACGGAGACCCGTGGGACGTTTCTTGATGTGGCTATTGACTGCCTTCTTGATAGCCTGCCATGTGATATTAAGCTTCAACTTCCACGCTCTTCTGGTTTTCTTTGACCTTGTTTTCTTTGTTATGACTTGTGTTAATGGTGACATCTCCATGGTGGTTCGATCACTGGTTGTAGAATTCCTGAAAAGCTTGTGATTTGAATCAAAGAAAGCCAAATTCTTAGGAAGGAAAGCGTAAAGTGTTTGTCTGGGTGTTGATGATATCTAGGGAGGGGCTTATATATACACACAGCATTGATGAACATAAGCAAGAAATAGCACATCACTGTTACGGCTCAGCTGCTTCTAAGAAGCTCATCATACGAGTAATTGGACCATCAATAAAGTTGACTTGTTCTTTTTTCATTTTTTCTGACGAGTAGATTATACAACCTTTAGAAGAAATATGAAATTACAATCCTTCTTGAAGATTTCTAAATTACAATCTTTTAGTCTTTTTTTTTAATGATATATTTTATGAGTTAAGTTTATCTTTACTATATCGATTTTGTTGACTATGTTAACGTAAAAAACATTACAGAGACCTGGTCTGAAGAAAAAATATTTATAATTTATATTTTCGCTATGGTTTTAGTCATAGCTTGGATTTCTCTATCTTCCACCTGGTCCAACAATTTGCTATAGTTTATAGTTTTTTGCGACCTTATAGTCTCGCTCTGGGTATATATTAAATTATAATAGCATTTGATTTTTTCACGTACGGGGATTTGAAAATCAAAGCTAGACCATGCATGCTCTGACCATTCCCCCAGTTGCATGCATGGACCATGTCAAAATTGAGGAGCCCACGACAGATTGGTATTCTGAATGTCTGACGTCGTTTGTCTGTCTGAATTAATGTTTGCAGGAAATATATACATGTACTCGGTCCTCCCATCATAGGGGATTAGGTGGGCTAATACTTTGCAAGAAATGAACAAGGAAAATTAACGATGCTTTGCATTTCCTGGAAATTTCTTTTATGATTTTTGGTTCCTGAAGTCTTAGCAGAATGTGGAAATTAAAGTAGATTTCTCACATTCAACTCCTGCAGGTGCAAGTTACCCCTACTGTAGATTCCAACTTCCTCTGAGCCTGAGGAACCTGAAGTTTTGACGAGTTCCAAGTCAAGCAATTCGTGAAGCCTTGAGCTTTCTAGTTTGACAGTTAGGCATAGTACAACATCAAATCAAGCTATATTTCTCCGTATAAATTTTCATCATGATTTGCTGTTACAATGACAAGGCTAGTTAGATTGCATTTCTGGCTAATAATAGTGTTTATTGAATTTAGAAATATATTATAAATATATAATGCATAACGAAAGGGTCAGACAGGACCGCATAGCGCAGTGGATTAGCGCGTTTGACTTCGGATCAAAAGGTCGTGGGTTCGACTCCCACTGTGGTCGTAGAGTTTTTTTAATTATAGTGATATGCATGCGCCCCATTAATTAGCACGAATTTTGAGTTGCTTCAGACAGCCCTTCTCCTTCAAACTTACAATGGTCGTTTCCAGAAAAGAAAAGTGAGCTCGATTCCCAGAGTTTCTCTGCTGGGGGTGTTTAAGATTATGCTACTGTTTTTTTAAAAAAAAAAAATGTATTAAATTTTTTTATCAACATCAGTATATTAAATAATAAAATTTTACCAACTTTTTATTTGAGCCGCAAACCCAAAAAAGTAAAAAAAAAAAACCATTTAGATGGTGGTCCAGTGGTAAGAGTTTGGGACCAAGAGATTTGCTCCCTCTGTGGTCTCAGGTTCGAGCCCTGTGGTTGCTCATATAATGGTCACTGAAGGCTTACATGGTCGTTAATTTCAGGGCCCGTGAGATTAGTCGAGGTGCGCACAAGCTGGTCCGGATACCTACATTAAAAAAAAAAAAAAAAAAAAAAAATAAAAATGAAAAATTAAAAAAAAAAAAATTAACAAAAACAAAAAATTTGAAA
>Ga0307515_10008747_pt1 | contig 19673 bp, 19 predicted proteins | sample 17_EM_MG_FD_194513 | JGI IMG/M metagenome (GOLD analysis project Ga0307515, IMG submission 194513) | Populus trichocarpa ectomycorrhiza microbial communities from riparian zone in the Pacific Northwest, United States - 17_EM | ecosystem: Host-associated > Plants > Roots > Unclassified | place... | reverse complement strand
CACCCAACTACCTTGTATATATCTCGAGTCTTTCTCCTGCTCTCCAGTCTCTGTATCTTAAGTCTATTCACACGGTTCTCCCCTTCCATATTTCAACATAACTCCGACGTCTTTGTCTGAGTGATGGGCAATGATCTCATGCAAGCCATCCCAAAAGCCATCCGAAAGGTTGATGAGGGGATCCACGAGAGGAATTGGTCTCGTCTCGTGGACACGCGTGGTATCTCTAGACAGTGTCTGGAGCATTGTGGGTATCAAAGCTTGATTGTATATGTTCCGTCCCATACACCAACCCTTCCCGTTGGCCAACCGGTCGATCCATAGGCAACAGAGTTGCCCACTTGGCAAGTAGGTGAGTCTATTGGCCAACAGGCAGAGTTGGTGTAAAGGTCAACACATAAGCAAAGCGGTTGACCAGTTGGTCAAGTTCAATTCATAAATTGCAGTAGGTTTCGATTGCAAGCTTCTTCCTTTCTCTAAATTTCATATTCACTCAAGTAGCTTATCCTTCGTGTCCCTTCAGGGCCTCCGCTTGCCGTCCTTTGTTGTTGTACCAGTACTTTGTCCTTCTACCTCTGTATGTGTTCGCTTCTCGTAGAAACTACGGTAATAGTGGACAGGTTGTAGTAGACGAAATTTTAATGCAGACTCGGGGGTAGAGGGTTATGAAGTCGAGAAGGTCGCAGTGGTGTAGAAACGTCACGGTGGCCGGGTCTTGAAGTGTCATGGTGGTAGAGAAACCTCCTCACAGTCACCCATTTGGCACAGCAGTCGGTATTCTCAGTTGGTATACAGGTTGACCCATTATCAAGAACTCGAGTTGGCTCATGGGCCGACCAGTTGGCCAACGGGAAGATTTGGCGTACGGGTCGGAGCATATACCGTATGTCTAAGCCATTGAATCTCGGTGAGTACAGGTAGATACGGTGTCCGTCTGCTCTGGGAGTTTTGTTTCCCAGTAGTTTTAATTTTAGCTTCAGATAGATCTGGTATTAATTCTCAAACGTGTAGCATAGTCTTGCAGGTGCCAGCTCCGACCTTCCTCTAACCAACTGTGAAGTTTGCAGCCTCTTGAGCGCAGTTTCGAGTCGAGACATGTGGTTGCAGTGTTTCCGGTGGTTGAAGAAGGAGTTGTTTCATACAGCAATACCATTGTAAGCTATAGCCATATCCATTGGCGTTGGATACGAGATCTTGCTACACCAGTCAGATTCGATCGCGCAGCAGGCGTCATCCACCTGACGGCTACCACCAGAAAGAACTGTGAGTGAGACAGTTTGGGGCTGCAGTTGTCTGTAAGCTGTTGTGCTTCTTTGTCTACACTCTGACTTCATTGTATGAGCTAATTGTCTCGCCATTTCCCCCTTCCAGTTAAGTTGCATTCCAACCTACTTCATTTTTGAGAAGTGGCACAGCCGTAACTGGAGAGACTAACTCTCCTACTACTTCTGCTGTTCTCTTTCAGACTTAATGGGGGTTGGGATGGTGAGATAGAGATAGCTCTGGCAAGGCAGAATTGCAGCAAATTTTGATGCAGCAATCAATACGAGAGCGGGCAGCGGCCCAATCTCCTTACTAAGAAGGCAAAAAGTCTCTTTACTTAGAGAACTAACTTATTCCCCTCAGAACCAACTTGACTTCTGAAAGTCACGATGCCACATAGGGTTGTATTCAAAGACAATTGCTCTAGAGGGAGATCGAAGTGTGCCGTCTGTTCCGCTTAACAACGTGCCCAACTACTTATCCTTTGGTGAAGTATCACGGGAAAAAAATTCCCTCAGCAAAGCGACTGTACTACCCGTATAAACTCGGCACCGTCTTGCCGAGTTTATTTATGTTCTACTGCACGAGACAGACCGAGAAACCAGAAACGGAGTAGGTATGATCGGTGTGAAACCCTGGGCCCATGATGTCTGTCTACAACCGTTCAGATACGATTAAACTCAGCGTCATCTGTTCCCCTATCACCTACTTTATACGATGTATGCGTTGGATCAAGCCATCAGGTTATTTATGTCGTACGGTCAGATAACCCTTCTTTGGTTACTTCCTCAACGGCTGTGCCCGAAGGGCTTACATACCAGTATCGTAGCTTTGTTCTCAACCCACAGAGCTCTGTGAGATGAACATACCCACGAGGAGAAGGTGAAGAGGCACTGCCACCTAATAAGCAATTGAAGGCTTGTTGCTCGGTCCAAAGCTAGAGTATCGGTGCTAGGTGAACATTGCAAGGCTCGGCTCCGTCAGCAATAAGGAGAATGTCCGCTCACTCATTCACTCCGAAAATATATATTTTAGTATGGCTCAATAAGGCGCAGAAAATCCTACGTCAATGAGAGGCCCCATTTAGGCGCCAGGCGCGCAGTGCTCAGGGTTTGTTGAAGCCACACCACCAAAGGTTAGGTCGGTATCCTAAAGGTTCGGCACCACAAGCTCGATCTAGCTCAGTCAGCCTTGCCAGAGGAAGGGTCCGGTGACATTCCGGCGCCCCAGCGCGTGAATTTCGGACCACATTGAACGAAGGCCTGTATTCTTCAAAGCCTTGCCCATCCATTAGATTTTTGTTCTGATGCCTAAGTTGGCCAAATGCAAGCTGATTAGCTGATCTCTCGATTCAGCAAGCACAGCCCCACGGCGAGCGATGCCGTTGCATGTGGTGGTGGTTGGTTGTGACGGAATTGAGAACTCAATCTCGTATTTGAAGATAGGGAGCGACAGCGGATAGAATGTTGCCGCAGTCTCTGGAAGAAGTTGAAGTATCAACAGCTGGGGCATTGAAGTAGAGAGTACAAGTATGAGAGGGCTGAGTCAGCGACATGAAGAAGAGCCATGCCAAGCGATTTGGTAGGCAGGGATCAGGGGCAAGGGGTCAGGTGCAGCCCCTAGTTACCCCAGATGGTGACCTCGTTATGAACCTCTGTGTGGAAACGAGCAGCCACCAACAAAGCTTCTCAAACGGTTATTTAACTTCGCTATCCCCATCTCACTTCCGTTTCTATCTCGCTGCATAATAATTCACACCACCTCTACAATCCACAAACTTCTTCGTCTCCTCCATTCTCAACGTCGCCCCAATGACCGACTCCAAGCAACCCGCAGAGAGCAATAGCGGCTTCCTTGCTGCTACCTCCACAGCTCCCTCTACTATCCCATCCGCTATCCCGAGAAGCTCCCATACTGATACTCCACTAATTACCGTGCAGCCCGTGAGACATGGGGAACTCCAACCTTCATATGCACAGAACCTAGGTACCATGGAGCTCTTCTTTATTCCATTTCGACTAATCCTGACTCCCGCGCATAGGTGTTCGCGACGATGATGCTGGTGACGGTATCTACGGTGCATTTATCAACGGTCTCGGCACGTGTATCGGCTTTTTCGGCGCAATCCCTTGCTGCTTTATATGGTATACACCCTTCTACCAATCTTTCCCATCAATTGCCTCTCTGACTTTTACAGTCCGAACCCCTACAAACCCGTCTCTCAGGGCAACGTGGGACTGGTGACCAAGTTTGGTCGTTTCTATCGCGCTGTCGACCCCGGTCTTGTCAAGATCAACCCGCTCAGCGAAAAACTTATCCATATCGATGTCAAGATTCAACTATGTGAGGTTCCGCAGCAGGTGTGCATGACCAAGGACAATGTCACAGTTCACCTCACTTCTGTTATCTACTACCACGTCATCTCTCCCCATAAGGCTGCCTTTGGAATCTCGAATGTCAGACAGGCCCTCATTGAGCGGACCCAGACCACGCTGCGCCATGTAGTGGGCGCGCGCGTCCTTCAGGATGTCATCGAGCGCCGCGAGGAAGTTGCGCAAAGCATTAGCGAAATAATCGGCGACGTCGCAGAGGGCTGGGGTGTGCAGGTTGAAAGCATGTTGATTAAGGACATCATCTTCTCTCGGGAACTGCAAGACTCACTCTCCATGGCTGCACAAAGCAAGCGCATCGGAGAATCCAAAATCATCGCAGCCCGCGCTGAAGTCGAGGCGGCGAAGCTGATGCGACAAGCTGCCGATATCCTGAGCTCTGCGCCTGCAATGCAGATTCGGCAACTCGAGGCCTATCAGGCCATGGCTAAGAGTGCTAACTCAAAGGTTATCTTTGTCCCAACAAACAATACTACCTTGTCTGGCAGCTCGTTCTCTAAAAATGGGGAGGGCTCTTCGAAAGATGCGGAGTCCGGCGGTTTTGACACCAGCTATCATCAGGCGTTGAACGCCCATGTTGCATCCGAGCTTTAAATGAATTAGCTGGATGAATATTTCCTTTGTTCACATGATGAATAATGTCATTTTGTTTTCGTTCTGTGGTTGAAAAATGGCGTTTCCTTGGAAGGGTTATTAGGTAATATGTTGGGTGTTCAACAATAGGATGAGTACGTACGGGTTTTTTCTGGAGGAAATTCCTCATTTATTGCGGTGGATGTAATATGTTTCTCACCGTCTGGCGAATGTTAATGATACGGTACGAATGAGTTTGTGAATACTAAATAGGGGACCCTGCGATATGTGCGAACGAGGTTTGATGATCTCGTCTGACCCCCACGAAGCTCGGCCTCTTACGCACTATCCCGTGCAGCCTTTACTCACTCGGTGATTGCCACCGTAACAATGGACAGAAGGGACCTGCCAAAAAGACCAAATCGTTGCATCAGCAATTTTAGATTAGGGTTTCCCATTTGTATCTCAAGTCTCGGAGTATATATCACGTTCGAGGCCAGTAATTGCATTTCAAAGCAAAGGCAGAATAGACTCTTTTCCTTCTACATCACCAAAAATTTCCTTGCTAGAAGGTTTAGGTAAACACAACCTAGCAAATAACTCTAGGTATCATGCCGTCGAAATTGGCGGTTAGCTCCACAATGGGAACCTAGCACCGCCTCGGTCATATTGAATATCAAACGTCTACCTAGCGCTAAACCTGCACTTCGAGGTTGGTGATTTGTGTTGCATATATGCTTGGATCGTCTGTTACGGCCTTGTATGAAGGTAGTGGCTTTGTATCAGGATATGGCTTGTATCAGGATACAGGGTGATGCGTCTCAGTCAGATAAGTGCGTGTGCATACGCGTATGGCAGACCGTACACATATGGTCCTTGTGGCCTCGATAGATAGACACAACCAATCAATCATCACTTTCAACAATTTGCACCACAAAGTTTCGAGTGATCAAACATGAGCCTTGTTTCCGAGTTAATTGGTCATGAACGGTTCTAGTCCTCGCCGTAGATTAGTATCCTATATTTGCGGGTTTGTTTCCAGGAACAAACTTTCCGGAGAGAGTCCGGAAACCATCTCACCCGGTAGAGTCTGTCTTGTTGCCCGGTGATTGCACGCGGCGCTGGATGGATCGAGGACAGCAGTTTCCTTTCTAGTCCAGATGTCGTTTTGGTAACTTCTTTCGGGTAGAATTTAGAACTGGAAAAAAAAGGTAGACCGGTCAGATTTTGTCAAGAGATGAGCGCGCCTATTTTACAACCTGCTGCTCGGGCAAAACAAGAAGTCGTTACCGGCTTGCCGCGCCCGCTAAAGCCCTCCGCGAGTAAGAGCTCCCGACCGGAATTACCTCCAGTGGAGGTACTGTGTCACAGTAATGAGTAAACACCGACCGGATTTGTAAAAGAATGACGCACTGTTGGGAGTATGCTTAGAAATTGACCGGTGCCATGTCGCTTGTATCCGGCTATGCTATTATGGTACGGTAAAGTGGTCAAAATACTATTTCAACACATGAAATTAATGGAATTGGGTAATTTCATGCATACTAATACCTAATTTCAGTAGTTATACACCACATCAGCTTATAACTTCATGTAGTGGTCAGCATCATTTAACAACCAACTAGCAGAATTCAGTGTTTATGCACATGAATTAGGAATTTTGGAACTTAATGTACATCAGATACTGGACTTTGCAAATTATTTTTGATGCATGATTTAGGAAATTCAGCATTTAATGTGCATCAGGTTCTAAAAGTCCTTATTCATGTGCACCGGCAACAAATTCCACATTGTCAGCTATATATGACATGCTGCAATATCATTAAATTCACAACGTTGTGCATGGAATTTGCAGAATTGGGTGTTGGTGCAAATGAATTTACCCATTCCACTAATTCCATGTATGACGTCGTGAAATGGTATTTTGTCCAATTTACACCACCATATGCTGCTGTACCATAACATAACATTATGGCATTGCGGGTAAATGCATCTTTCTTTGCCATTAGTTTTCGTTTGTTTCACTTCACAGTGGGTACGGTTGGACTGCTCTCATTCCCAGAATTTCTCGTCGCTCGCAAGCTCGTCTGTCAAGACGGCTAGTTTTCGTACGCACGGTTAGACGAGAACCGAGGTCTTTTTTCTTTTGGCGGGTAACGGAGATTGGCATTGCCGTGATGTGACGCAACTCTTTGAAAATCTGGGGTATATAAGCAGAAGTTGCATTTAGCGCTAGTAAATTGATGATCGGCTGGTTATTATTTGATACGGGTTGATAGCGGGACAGTATGCGGGCGGCGGGCTTATCAGAAGAATTGATTATATTTTACCGTGCCCCTGGGTATTCCCTATCTATAAACAAAGAAGTACATGCGCTCCTTCGAGCGCTGCAGTACCGTGCAGTACTGAAAACCATCTTGAAAAAACAAGAGCCCGAAACCAGTCTATATAAGCATCAATATCAGTGTACCTCAGCCATAGCAATATATCTGCGCGCATGTCAGTCAACCACACTCCAAACGTACACGGAGGAGTAGGAAAAAACCGCACCCTTTATTCTCCACCACACCCCGACTTCTGATAACAGCCGTATATTTCACCACCCACATGGGCACTACCTTCTTCCCCTTCGCCAACAACCCAAACTCATCCACCAACACTCCTTGTAACGTATCCGCTGGTAAAATATCCGTGCAATCATTATGCGTCAGCAACTCGATCCCCTCCCTCTTCGCAAACAAGATCAGTGGCTTGGGAACCACACAGCAATCGCGAACATTAATCTGGTTGACACTCGGCTTCACCCGTGTCCGCGGCAATAGCTGCGTTAACCGTGTAGTTCCAAACTCACTGATGCCCAGTCGTGCGATGACGCCATCGTGATGCAGCTCCTCCAGCGTCCGGTACGAATTTACCCACAAGTCCACGTCCGCCTCAGAGGCGGGCAGCTGCGTGTCCTCCGCGTCAAAACTGATACCCGGAAGGGAAAGGATTAGAAGGTCGATTTTGTCGATGCCTAGGTTCTTGAGGACTCGCTTTATTGCCTCACGGGTGTGGTGTGAGTGGGAGGATAGGGGCGCGGGGGAGAGGTGGAAGAGCTTTACAGTGACGTCGTATTCGCTGCGTTCTTCGGATAGAGGCTCCGGGGTGGGCGGGAACGGGATGTAGAGCGGAGATTTTGTGGTGGAGAGAGAGGGCGATGGTGGCGGGGAGGGCGGCGATGAGCGGATGTGAGAGCGCAACGAGGTGATCAGTTCTGTGCTGGATTTTGAGACCGGGGGAATGCGTAACACTTCGGACGCTGCAGTCATGATGTTGCCTGTGTTGAGTATGCATTGTGTTGGGCTTGAGGTCGCCATTTTTGCTGGTGTGTGGTGCTTTGCGTGGGGAAGTGAGCGGGTGTCTACCAGATATCGTTAAATGAGGATGAGGTCACAAATAAGTCGAGTATTGACGAAGCAGGTATCTCAGTTGCGTGACGGGCGTAGAGAAGTCGATCAAGGTATGAGGGAAAGGTAGAGGAAGAGGAAAAGGAAGAAGGGGATTGTGGGTATAAGAAGCAGCGGAATCTATTTTTTCGCATCATCTCGTTGTTCGTAAACATGGAGATAAGCGTGGGGTTTTGATTGGTGATCAATACCCGCGTAACAGCGGTCTGCTCCGGCTACCGCTAACACCGAATTTTGCTCTGCCTTGCCATGTCAAGCCAGAATTAACCAAGTACCGTGTTCTTTTTTCGGCCCAGGGAAGTCCCGAGCTGTGCAAGGGATGCCCGAAGGAGATATATATCCGATGTCACCGCTGTCAGGCACTACGAACCCCAGCAGAATCTCAATTGCCCAAGCTCGCGAGCATTCAGAGGAACCGTATGGCCTTTTCTTTGCTGCGCGCCCGCTACCGAAGAAACACCCCACATCCCCGCAATCATAAGTGGCCGCTGGGACCCAGGCAGCAGAGTGACGTTAACCCGTTTTTTTCTCGACAATTATAAACTACTAGGTATAGATGCACTTAAACGCATCTACTGTGCTTTAGCCCCGTAAACAGTACATGATGAGAATCTGGTGCATTGTGATTAGTCGGGTATATCTCCTGATGACAAAACTCTAAGATATAATTAAGCATCTGTGCTTCTGAGAAATCATGCCCTTGCAGGTAATCGAAGTGACGTTGTATGTAGCAAACATCTTCCGGGGACTAATGCTTGTAGATATCATCACTGGCGGCGTAATCATGGTAGATGTATTGGCGGATGTCTAGCTTGAGAATACCACTTCTGGGGGAAATTGTCGGTAAGTAACTAAAGTAGATAACTCAGTCAATACAGCAACTGATCCTCCATAGTGCGATTGATGCTCGTTGATGAAAATGTCAATGTCATCCTGAGTAAGGGAAACGCGATGCGGCTCATGTTATCCCTGTTTTAACGAATCGTTCTGCCTTCTCGAGCGAGACGATGAGAAATCACCCTTGGTTGCGTTGTTATCTTGATGGCAGTCAGATTCCCTTGGAGTCCCAGCAAACCAATATGTACACCTTGTCCTTCGTTGAGAAGAGAAATGTTATGGAACCCAAGGTGCTAGCTCGTGGCCAATTGAGTTGGGTCTCTAGCGTTGGTTTCCCATAGACTTGACAAAACCTCGTTTTCAATATCTTTCCCCGAAGCGAGCCGTCGGCATTGGAGTTATCGTATACCTCCGTACCCAGAGAGCTGGTCCTTCAAATTCCCAATACATCTCTTGATTCTTCTGTGCCGAGAGTATTAGACGTTCTTGGTGCTATCGTCAACCTCTACTCTACGTAGTGCCATTCTTTCTATGTCCGCCTGGCAAATTAATGCACACCATCGTTACCACCACATCGATCCAGTCGGAAGGCGGCCCCATGTCTAAATGATCTACATATACAAGCACTTACCAACGAGACGCCGGAATGTAAACAAGTCTGTATCACTTTCGGGTTGAAGATATCACAAATCGCAGACGGGTGGGGCACTATATGGCAGCTATGGAGCTCCGCGCCGTTGTCATACATATAAACCTTTACGAAATAGGGGCGCGTAGTCCGAACGAAGCCCATGACAAAATCTTCCTATGATATTGGCGCACTTATCTCCAGAGAAAAAACTCGGTATCATAAAAAGCCCTCTCGCTCGGTTTACAAATTAAACCCCATGATTCAGAACCTCAATGACACCTTCCGAACCAACCCACTCACTCCATAAACATAAAAAAGGGTAGTGTGCAACGAACAATTGCAACGGAATAATGACAAAAGAAAAAAAAACAATCGAATCCCAATACGCAGCGTTAAAAGAGTAAAAAAAAAAGGAAAGGTAGACAAAAGCTGCCAATTTGACGAAGGCATGACTCTAGCATCACACAACCCTCCCAATTGTTTAAAAGATAGCATCCAAACAACAGCAACACATCAGCGCCGCACACAAACCGGCACACAACCCTGTCCCTGCACCCGCACCTGCACCCTTCACTTGTCCCTGTGGCGGTGGCATCTGTTGATAGTGCATCTGCTGCGGCGGCTGCTCATAATACGGCTGCGGTTGCGGTGCACCGTAATACCCGGCATTTCCCGACTGCTGTTGTGGGTAGCCGTATTCTTGCTGCTGAGGGGGAGGGTAGTATCCTGAGCCGGCAGCGGGAGGTGGATACGCTGGTTGTTGGTATTGTGGTGGTGGCTGCGAAAGATGTTAGAAGGATCAGTTGGTAGGTCCTCAGAGTAGAGCTTACGGAGGCTACGCCGGCTTTGTTCTGATCAGGTCCTTCTACCATTGTGTGATTATGTGAACGCGAACTTTCAGAGGAAGGGTATGTGGGTGTTGGTAGATGTACACTGGAAGCTGAGATGTCGAGTTGTCAGTTTTTTGAAGAAGAAGTTGAGGAAGGTGCTTTTGAAGCGACGCGACGATGCTAGATTCGGGACTCAGTGGATTCGTAATGGTGCGGGGCGCAGCACAGGCCTGGCCAATAACAGCACGCCAAGGGGAATTAAAGTCTCATCGTTGGCGGCAATTAGCTCGGTTGTCGGTTGGCGGCAAGTGACAGCTTCGAGAAAAATGCAGTGATTCCTTTCTAAACCATCCAACTCCATTTGATAATACTCCTAAGCATAAGCCAGGCATAAGCATAACGTAAACCAGCTAACCGTTCATACCATAAACTCAAGTTGCAACTGTAGAACCATCATACCCAATACCAAATACCAACACGTTAATCATAAACAACAATACCATAGCAATCGTAACCCAACCAACATTACAGTGCCCAAGGACTAAAGTCAGTCTCTCGCACATCTCTATAAGTGACCATAGTGTCCTGTCCCACACTGTTGCTCCTCCCCACACTATTCTTATTCTCGGCACCGTAAAATACGTCCCTATCATCGACATCCTCAAAATCATCATCTGACATACTCAAAGCCCCAAGGTCGTCCTCCTCATCAAAGCCTCCCAGGCGCATCCAGAGTTTCTTGGCTTCATCTGGACTTTGCTGTCGATCTAGCCGCGACTGTATGCGTTGGGAGGAGGCCATATGAGCTTCTGAATTGCTATGACCACGCCCAGAGTTCAAACGGCCGGATTGACTCGAACCAGTTCCATCTATGAGTAAGTCCAAACCCTTCACGTCAAACTCGCGGGATGTGGGTTTGGCGGCAACATCAGGTATAGGCCGAATTGTTTCATCCATCCCGTTGTCAATGGGTGAGAAGCGGTGCTCGGGGCCTTCCATCATGGGTTCTGCAAATAACTCACCAGTTGAACTCTCGGATATTGTTCGGTTTCCAAACCGGTCTTCTAGATATACTTGGTAACCTAGTTCTCTAAGCACAGCAGGTGCGTCAACATGGTCTTTGAGCTGCTCTATCGCATTTCGGGCATCTCGCGAGGAGGCATGCCGGGAAGCAAGAACCTGTACTAAGACCGAGTTGACGATTTCCTTGTCCAATTGTAGTTTTTCATCTGTAAGGAATGCCGGCACGTCTTCGTTCAATTCTTGTGTCGAGCGGCTCCAAACGCATCCTTCGACGTACCTCAGTACATCGACATGAGCCTTGGTCGTGATTGTCGTGGCAGTAGTAGAAAAGTGCGAATGACAGTAAACTGCTTCAACAGTAAGGATTGTACTTGTGAGTTGTCCTAGGGTAGCTTTCAGTTGACGCTCCATATTATCAATATCCTTGTCATCGGAATCCCAGCCAGGCAAATCACCAACCTCCACTTTGGCCATCAAGCTCTTGCGTTCACCTGGAAGTAGCATAGGAAATGCAGTGTCTCCAAGGATGCCTTTGAGCTTGCATCCTTCTCCGGGGTGTAGGAACAAGTCTCCACCTTCAATGATGCCAACATCCACGCCCATCCGGAGAACGTTAATGATGGTCTTGACATCAGTAGCACGAGATGGTTTGTCTACGGGTATCTCAATTCCATCAACAATAATCCTCTGTAGTCCGCCAACATGATCTAGTGGGGAAGATATGGCGGTACACCACCCATCTCCACCGGCGGTGCTGCTAGGATTGAAGATTGGACCGACTCCTACAATATGAACTTTGACGCCCTTAAAGTCTCCATGAACTACACTATTATCGAGCTTGCTGGTGATCAAAAACAAGTGCCCGGACCTCTTGGAGCTATATCTACTAGTATCCACAGGCATACTATGCAACGTCTTTACTGCAGCATTAACGACAGCAGAAACATCCCTCCCGGTAGGATCTGCGGTCAACCCAGGCTCGAGCATAGAAATATCCTCAATCAACTGTTTCTTTGAAACGCTCCCGGTTGAATTAAGAACTCTGAGATTTGTACGCCCTCGTAGAGATGGTCTTCGCTTTCCAACAGGAGGGGACTTAAAGGTCATAACAGCAACCCGGTCTTTGGACGTTTCCATTGCCTCAACGAGCCTTTTGGCTTCGGTCTTCATTTGCCCAAAACTCTCAGGAGAAGTGAATGATCTGTTCAAGTTAGTATTAGAACTATAGAATTGAAGGGTATCGCACGAAATATCTAGCAGAACGCCAACATCCAAGCCAATACCAGCAGCATTTCCAATAGAACTGGGCGAGTCAATATCCCCAACCACATGTCCCTGAAAAGTAACAGCGATCCAAAGCTCGTGCCCGTTGCCAGCCTTGACTGGAACTCGATAAACAGGAGCTACTACTTTCATATCCAACGTCAGAATGGGCGGTTTCCATTGTTGGCCGCACTTCGCTCTAGATATGCCGCCAACTTTACCATCAATCATACCAATCACGCTGTCGTTGAAAAATTTGTCAGAAGCGTCCTCTTCATCTGGCGATCCTATCCCGTCCACCTGCCAGGATTCGACAGTTGAGGCCGCCTGGCTAGCATTGGTATCAGATGAGCACTGTGAATCTGGAGATCTTTTTGTTATAACTGTCTTGTCAGTGCCACCCGACATGACGCTGGGCGCAGGTGGAGTAAATGTGGGTGTCTGCGCAGCCGAGTGACTGCTTTTCTCGGTCTTGTGCGTCTTATTGTCAGGTTTGAAGAAATCTTTAGAGAAGACTCGTTTCTTCCATTTCTTCATTTTATCCACGGCATCGTCATGATCATATGATTCATCGTCGATGGCAGTGTCTACACCTAAAGCGAAGGTCTTCTTGAGCCGGCTGCCAGAGGAGAGTGCACGTTTCATATCGGAATTAAAGCGGGATGCTGCACCATCAATAGTGGTAGGCTTCACTGGCTCCGTCAATGATCGATCTCGCATACACTTTTGGTCCCCCGCAGAGGTGAGGATGTCTCGGGTATCTGTCAACTTGGTCTTCACTTCCCTCTTTTCAGGTCGCTGCAACCATGCCATTCCACCACGCTCTTTGACGGAGCTTTTTCTCCTCTCGGGCATATCAGCGGGACCATCTAGTTGTGGAAGATATCCGGAACTCTTGCGTCCATCTACAGTACAGCTTCTCTTTAATGTTGCCCCCGCAGAACTTTTCCTCTTGGGGGTAGGCGGGCATTGGCTCCGTACACTCGTCGATTCAATTTCTCGATGAATTCTTCCCCTTGGAATGGTTTTCGCCATCGATACTGACTGCTTGCTCCAACCATTGAACGTCAGAGGACGTGTATCCATCTGCGGGGTTCCAGGTCGTAGCCCTCCAATTTCAACAAATGTATCAGCATCCCACATTGTGCCATCATCGATCATCCTAGAATTAACTGTCTCGGATCAATAAAGGCTGTAGTGTTTTGACATAGCTGGAAGGGAAGGTGTACTTCTCCTGGGTGGGATCCTAGTGTAGCTGTCCGGATATGAAGACATCTCTAAACGAGAAAGTTGACTGAAACCGAGAACTCTGAATAGAAATCGTTGTGCTCCAGGTTGAGATCTCCGAGTTCGGTGTCTGTTAGCCACGACGAGGTCTTTGGAATAAAACAGCCGAGGAAATAGTGTAAACGGCAACAGAACCAACGAAAGAGTATAAAGTGGCTGGAGTTCTTCTTGAGGTCGCGGAGAAGTTCGTCTGTGCAAAAAAGTGCCTGGAGGATGCCCATCGACCGTCTACCAGAGGAACCTCTAACTAAGGAGCTGGAATTTAGGAAAAAGGGACGAAAAAACGAAGGGATATGTACAGCAATCTTATAGCAAAGTGGGAGGTGCAAAGGGAGTTGGGGGTTTGGTGATGTGGTGTAGTGAGTATTGGTGGGGAGGAGTGAATCAGGAAGGGAGCACGAGGCACTAACAGCAAAATAGCATCACTGGCACGTTTCTTCTCTCGCAAGAAATTTGGGGTCGAATAAACTAGCTAAATGACTGAGGGTGTACTTAAGTATATATTACATTCCAAGACTGATGTCTGAATAAATCAGAAATAACGTAAAAAAGTACAATGCAGTTCCGAGTATAATTTCAGGAAAGCTCGGGTCATGCGTGATTTGAGGCCTCAATAATCGGCAGTCCTCAATGGTGGTATATAGTTTCCCTATACTCCATCATAAGAACATGTGGGAATTAATTCAAATCTACGCTCCCAAACGCCACGAAATCAACCACTCTCACCCCTACCCGGCCACGGGCAGTACTCAATATTCTCTCACCCTAACGCCCCTCTCCCTTAGACTTTCCCCCACTGCACTCTTGAGCCTATCAATTTCCTCCTTGTCTACATCCTCGAGATCTCCCTTCAACAGAATCACCTCCTTATCCCCCCTATCCGACTTCACATCCTCCTTGCTCGCGTTGACAAACCTTGCTACCCTCTCATTCCACCCGCCAGATCCGTTCCGCCTTCCGTTCCAGCTCTTCCATGCCTCCTTATCCACCGCTTGCGCCTCCGCCAACGCATCGAGTGCATCCTCGCTCTCGAATACAGTTTTCAGCTCTTCGAGTAGCTCGGAGATCACCGAACCATTTCCTGAGAGGTGAACCCTACCACTAACGCTATCGACGAGAGGGTGGAAGACGCGTGTTTGAAGATCGATTTCAGGAGCGCCAGGTGCAGCGAAGGTTAAAGTGAAACGAATGATCGCACCGCTATAGGGACCGCGACGAGAGAAGAAGACGCCGTGCCATGTGTTTGTAGGAGAGGTAGGAGAAAGAGTGAGGTGGATTCCCGGCGGCGATGTTTGTTGGAGGCTTGCGCTGAAGGCTGTTAGCAAGATGCCACAAAGGGAGGGATGGAAAGAGACAATTCGACGAGACGCTGCTGCCGCGCGTAAAAGGGGTTGTTGATGGGGAGCATTGTCGCGGCACTTGTAATTGGTGGTTAGAGGTGCAGAGCTTAGTCCAAGATCCACGGACACTATTCTCCAGTCACGTGCATCCGATTTCACGTGCCATTGCCAACTGCAAGTAGCAGAAACAACTTTTTGATGCATATATCGAGTGATGCGATGCACTGTACATGCGAATTCTTGTGGCGAGAGGTAACATCGCATGCTATTTAGGAGAGGCTCTTTACTGTGGCAGAGGGTATCTGGGTGGGCTGCCTTGCCCCTCTCCATGTTTATCTATCCGCTCACTAGTACCTATCTCCCTCCACCCCATCGACTTTTGTAAAGCCAAGCTTACACGTTAAGATTTCGGACCTTGAGCGATGCGAAGTTCATCAACTATGTCAATAAGTCGTCATATCAGAAGCTTTCCAACAATCTCAAAAAATTGTGCACTAACAAATCATTATAGCTGATAACTTAATAGTTATGGAGCATCAAATATGAATTGTTTTAGACTCTTACTGAGTACATTGCAAATGATAGTTCGAGTGATGTGCTGTGAATACATTCACGGTAGTGCTAATGCCTTACCGTGTTCTCCTGTGGACATCTTCATCTGCATGTCTTATGTACCTTATATAGTCTCTGGAAATTGTGGTATTCACGGGGCGTTCATGCGATGTTTGTGATGGTTAAGTGGAGCTGACCTGCATAATCAGTACAGGTATCGACCACCGCTTTTGTGTAACGACATAACAGCTGTGGTGTTTACAGCAGTACTTAATATCACAGCTTATGCGTTCTATAGACTGTCAACAGCATGTCAAGATCATAGCAACTGCGGCTAGGCACCTTCCACGCGCCGTTTTGGTGTGGCTGCTGCGCTGCATAGTGAGAGAACCGCAGTTGTCATCACCTCATAATCGCCAGGCGCACAACAGTTTCACCACGATACTGTATTGCTGCGTCCCCACCACCACCAACCCGGAATTCCCTAGAGAACCGCTGCTGTGCTCGCGATGAAAAACCAGCTCAAATGTGATATTCCTGAAGCATATTTCGTGATCCTGTAACCTGACTGCATCGCCCCGTGGCAATAATCGAAAGGGTTTCAACGCCGCTATGAGCACTACAGTATTGACTGGAACCAGCCTGTCATGTAGACTGACAGAGCTTGTTGCTCACACGCCCCGGCAGCACTAGTTACTAGGTAGTGTATATCACTCTACCAACATCTAACGGCCCGTAGAGGTGATAATTTGGCCAAGGCGACAAACTCTGCCGACTTCATATATATATCACTGGGGCAGTCGCTCCCACGTGTACTCCCGGCAGTTTCGAGGGTGACTATAAGGTATCCTACCTCAAGATAGGGAAAACCTTAGCAGATAACTTGCAATCAATAATGGTCTTTCGGCTGTTGTGCATATCGTCGTCCAGAGCTGCAGCCAAGTCCATGGTCATCTAGCGTACCGGTCCTCTGCTAGGTGCAGATCCAGTAGTATGGGAGCTGTGGTCAGTTAGTGGGTCTAAGTTGACGAATAGATCCAGATCGGCGCTGTTCCGTTTGAGTTGGCGAAATCTCGTGGACCGTCCGTGTGTATATAAACCTCATGTATTTCGAATTCGCCGGATGTTGTGACCGGCACCGCCGAATCGTCCGTTTGTAAAAGCACGGAATTAAAAACTGAAATTTGGAAAACTCTGATTTCTTTGTTCGAATTTGATTGCCTGCAGTCATTGATGCTATCAAACGGAATTAGTGAACAAGGCGGTCGAACCGGACAACATGGCAGTTCTCGCGCAAGACGCCGGGAAGAAGGCGTCATTTGGAACACACGCAAAAGCACCAATATCCCGGGTCAACACATCTCACGCATCCCGGCCACTGAAAAGTCCTTACCGGTGATGGCTGACTGCTCAGTGCAGTGAATAGTGCACCACATTCAAGACTATGCAGTGAACTCAACTGTAACGCTCCAAATTAGCTGTGTCAAAGTCAAGTTCGTCAAACGATTACCACCTTCCTCCACCACTTATGTTTACCGACTTCTGTGCACCTCAATACACCTTCCCTGTTTCCTTAAAATCCGCATGTGCCGCGAGAACAATATGAGGTGGTATTGTGATGATGAAGGGCCCGAGGGGAAAGAGAAGCTGCATTCGTGCCAATTCGTCGGCCGCCCAAAGTACATATAAAGCCAAACCTACAAAATGTCGTCATTTTGTGCCCAAGTTGCATCTTAGAAAAGAAAAAAAGGGATAGACAACGTCAGCGTCCTACTTCTTACTTAATAGCCATTGTGAGCCCTCGGGTCGCTCCCAAAAGCAAAAGAAAAACAGCAAAGAAACAAGGATTCAACAAAACAGTAAGAAAGCCCTGTTCTCGTGCCCAGACCTTTAGCCTCGCCCGGCGATGTACAAAGCGTAGGAGATGGCAAAGCGAGATCAAGAAAGCTCTATTTCGGCCGTGAGTGAAGAACTGATGAATCATTGTGCGATAGAGTGTATGGCGCCAGCACAAATCGATCATGTGGTCATCCTCCTGCGTTATCAAGAACTCCTCAATCTTCCAGAATGGATTACGCAAAACTTCACTGTCACACCCGGTGGCCGCCACTTGGATAGGCGCACCGAGAACAAGCTCATTTGTTTTCGAGATGGGACGTATCTCGAGCTCATCGCCTTCATCGACGACAACCCATCTCTACGGCACGGGCATCCCTGGGGCGAAAAACCATTTGGCTTCATCGATTTCGCCCTGACAAACCCTCAGGAATTTGATTATACAGGTTTGCGGGGAAGAATCAATCAAAGGAGCGGAAAACTAGGAATCGATTACGCATATCCAGCCGAAGGCGGGCGAAAACGACAGGACGGAAGAGACGTGAAATGGAAAGTTACAGTTCCCGTCAACCAGAGCCCAGCCTCATCACAGCCACAAACTCCACCAAATCGCCGCGGGGAGATCCCATTCTGGTGCCACGATGTTACTCCACGTTCATTGCGGGTTGATACTTCGTTGGCGAATACTACACACCCCAGTGGGGCCCTGGGGATTGCACAATTTACCATTCTAGTACCCAAGGCTAAGGTGGATCGTTATGTAGATCTATATTCATCAATTATGGATACACAGCCAGTACGTGTGTTCGGGACGACGCGGCTGCCGCTGGATGCACCTGTTGCTGTGCATGGACTCGTGAAGCCATGGGTATTTGTGGAGGAACCCACCTTGGAGACCGAGAAGAGCAGAGTCGTCGAAAGGGGGCCTGGAATTGTGGAGATCGCGTTGAGGGTGGGAACAGATGGGAGAGTGGGGGTTGCGAGAGCACCAATTAGTGAAGAAGGAATATGGATCCATTTCTTGAAGTAGGTACCTAGGATGGAGTGGCGTCATGAGAATATGGCTGTTGGGTTGCATTTGTATTGTGGAGTTGGGTTTCTTTGACTGGGAATAGCATATGCGAAGAATATCACCAGTGCTGTTTGGCAACAGCTTTTGTGGGGCTAAGTCTGTCGATTTGGACTTAAAAGTGTCTCCGGGCAGTCAATTTTACTGCGACAGTCAAACTTTGCTGCCGCACCTGCTTTAACCAGAGGACAACAAACACTATCCAGCGAAACAAAAACTCGTTTTCTTCCCAAATTTCTCCACTGCTAAGATGCACAGCATAGCATAGATTAATACTAAAGTAAATCGTTAAGCATAATAATTATCAACACCAATTACTCGTTGTTATCACTAAACAGCAAGAGGTACCGTGATACAAACAATAAGTTCCTCCTCACCCATTTCACCATCCTCCCGTCCATGAAACGGCTGCTAGAACCCTTCCACACAGCTGAGCGTGGGTGCCTTCTTCTTACGCTGTATATGGCCGACAAACAACGCTGACGCTACGAAGTGAGCATTAAAAATGTAGTAGTTGGTTCAATTGCTGTCTAAAAGGAGGGATTATGCGTATGCATGGTGATTTCGTTTAGCCTGTTGGTTACTTAATAACTTGGCCCCTGAATAGTACGCGCTAAATAATGCACATTTCAGAGTATGCCTTGCAGACTTCCTATTCACAATTGATCGATTGCAAATTGACGTACGTATCAGGAACCGACACATTATATCCCCACTAGCGTTCTCTAACATCTTTGCCATCATGCATCAGCTCACTGGCCACCACCTGGTGCCTTTCAGTTCCCCGTGCTGTATCAAGCGCCTCCACCACATCGAATCTGGCGCACCTGGTAGCAACCGTTCGTTCGGATCCAACCACACTCTAAGCGCTCAAGCGCCTACTACTGCTACGTTGTCATCGCATAATGAATATTACCCGCGCCTGCATCTCTGCATCTTATCTGCGCGTAGCGGATTCAAGTAACCGGGGAAAATCCCTATGACCCGCGTAGGCTCTTATAGCAGATTTCCGCCAAAGATCCTACCACGCGACCCAAACGTTGCCGTAGATAAAATTTGGTTTTGATGGTGTTATATGAATAGATTTTGAAACCCAGACTTTATCCAAGGGTTCGTGGCACGACAATGTCTCTTTTAGCATTGCCGTTCCCAGGGTTAGGTGTACAATTTGGCTTATCCGCGTCGCGGATGAGCAACGCTTGGGCCAGCGGCTCCAGCGTTGTGTTTTTTGTTTTTTTTGTTTTATTCATACTGTATGCACTCTAATTAGAGTATGACAGGACCCAATATCCCCTCCGCCTCCGGGCGAGCCGGCTAGATGGCGGAGCTC
>Ga0307515_10008746_pt1 | contig 19673 bp, 14 predicted proteins | sample 17_EM_MG_FD_194513 | JGI IMG/M metagenome (GOLD analysis project Ga0307515, IMG submission 194513) | Populus trichocarpa ectomycorrhiza microbial communities from riparian zone in the Pacific Northwest, United States - 17_EM | ecosystem: Host-associated > Plants > Roots > Unclassified | place... | reverse complement strand
GCACGTTCAAGCCTGTCATTTCGTTTCCTCATTTTGGCCTTGTGCCGGCAGTTTGCAACATGCTTCTTGAAGGCACCCTTAGTATCCTTGATTTCCTTTTTACATAGCCCACAAGGCAGAACATTGGTGTGAGTGGTCATTCGAAGATAAGCAGTTGCAACGGAAGGTAAGTTACAGCACAGCAGGGACGCATGGTTTTCACTTCGATTCTATGCGTGTGAGCTTTAGCATGATGCGAGTTAAACATAGGTGCTAAATAAAATGTAACGGACCTTTTAGAAAGGCAGAAAAGGTGTGTTCAAGCCTGTTGTTTCATTTTTTCGTTTTGGCCTTATGCCAGCAGCTTCTTGAAGGCACCCTTGGTGTTCTTGATTTCCTTTTACATATCCCACATGGCAGAACGTTGACATCGATGGTCATTCGAAGACTTGTGGTTGCAGCGGAAGGCAAGTTACAGAGACACCACCCGACAGCCCACTAACTTCGATCGACAGCGTCTGCCTCACACCTCAATACTTATGATGGGTTATAACAAGTTTATATCAAGTGGTGCCCGCCATAAACCTGCTATAAACCGGCTATAAACCTGTTGTAAACCAGTTGTAAACCGGTTATAAACCAGTTATAAACCCGGGATAAACTCTTTGGGTTTATAACCCACCAGGAGTTTTTGTGACACAAGCAAGCTTAGCTTCCTCCACTCCTTGTAGGGAGCCACGAGAACCTCCTTCGATGACCCACCGGAGTAACCACACACCCAAAGGAACTGCCAGATGAATGATTCCGCGTCGTGCCGGAGCATATGGACAACGGGCTGGCCTGAAAGTAGTTGTAAAGCCATAAAGGGTTTTGTGCCCGTACGGTCCGTATTGCGGGTACCCGAAGAGGGAATCACCGCTGCCAGGTCCCAGTCGTTGAGGACACCAATGCCACGGTCTTCGTCATGAAGATTCCCCGGGCTGATATCGCGGTGATGAAAACCGCACCCCCATAGGACGATGTGACCTTGAACCGCGTCAGTCGTGAACAATCGGCATTGAACAACCCAACTCACAGAGGAGGGTCTCCGACCGAATGTCGAAGAAACCATCTGCCGTGGGATCCCATACACGACGAAGCTTCTTGAATGCTGTGATTACAAGGTGCCTCGGGACTCGAGTCTTGGGGAAATGCGCCTGGGTTGGGTGCCCATTCGCTTGCGAACGAGCTGAGTACCCATTGCCGCAGGAATTTGATACGCCAGCAGTTCTGGGACGTGCCCCTTGACTTCCTCATCCAGGATCCCCCCAGCACTTTCAGGACCTTGTGTTCGGGTGTACGGCCCACTTCGGGCCAGCTCAGCTTTACCACCTGCTCCTTAGGAGGGCGACCTGCCAGAGCGCACTCGTACACCGTCGTGGCTCGCCCAACTAGGCCCCAGTATTCTTGGAGCACCTGGTCATGTGTGACCTTGACATATGCTGCGGGCTGCTGAACAAGAGCCCCCGAGCCGCCAGCTAGCTTGTGCAATGTCACCTCGAGCTGCGCGGGAGAGTGGCCGAACGCATCAAAACCCAAACTCGGAGCAAATCCCCACCCTTCCAAGTCGAGTCGTTGGAGCGCGAGCAGCAGGATGAAAAAGTGAGGCAGACTCTTGACGATGTTGAGACCATATGATTGGATGCCACCTTGCCGGTCATGGTACCAGATGTGCACCCGTTCATCTGTTGCCGTCAATGGAGGTATTCTGGACCAAGGTTCAGGCACGTACCAACTATGAGGATATTCCACGCATGGACACGAGTCATCGACAACATCTCTATTGCATAAGAACCAGCCTGCAAGAACGGTTCCCGCTTCTTGGACTCAGAGATCTTCTCTTGAGGTGTCCCTGTTCGAGACCTGTAGCCCTTCGGTTGCTGTGGAGGTGCGGAAACCAAGGCCATTGGGGACTCCTTCACCACCTGGGCATACCGTGGCCTTGAGGGCCCAACCTCGACAGGAACCCGCTTTGCTGCTCGTGGCCGGGACCCGGTTTCGTTTCCAGCATCGACAGGTGAGCGAGGTCATTTCTTGCTCCCACTCCCTGACAGTGTCACCTGCGTGGCCTGACTTTCTACCTGACTCTCGCCCTCTTCGCTACCCTGATGGCGGGTCCGTCCACGGATATGTGCATCGGATCCATCTCGTCAAGCGACGGCGTATCATTCTTGAGGCAATCTGCCATTTTCAGGTTGGATCGTGTCACCTTGAACTCGATGCAAGAGAGAATCTTGCGAAAGTTCCGTGGTTTAATACCGCCACTCGGCGCGATATTCTCCAACTGTGCGTCTGTGCCCACTCTTTCACGAGCAGTGAACCCGAGTACGCTCGAGATGTATCGCTCAGTCGCATGATTACGACCTCTGGCTTATAGTGTGACGCAACGGAGCCGCTTTGGATGAGGACCTCGTTTGGGTGGCTGACCAGGAAGATGATTCGCTCAGGCCCCTCCGGTGCGCGCTTCAATCCTGGAATATCCAGGTCTTGCAGCTTCTCGAGCGCGTCCTTGGTCAAAATGACGAAAGGAGAGTAGCGGTCTGTTTCCGTCTTCTCGCTCAGGCTAGAGACACAGTCAGGATACATCCACAAATATGCTCACTTCACTCAGGTACATACTACTCATCCAAATTCGCAAAGATAGTTGGGGACGTTTTGTGTTGCACAATGGTGTAACTTGTTTTAATGCGTCCGCGAGCAATACGGTGCAGAAGTCGTCAACGGACAGGTCCTCGGGTGGGATATCAGCGGACTTGGTCGATGCCCGCCAGAGCAGCTCCTTGAGAATGTTCTCAAAGCCGGCGAGTTGGTGGTCCTTGAGGTCATCGTAGAGCAACGGATCAACACCCTTAACGCTTGAACATGTCAATCATCGGTAGGCAGCTCGGGGGGTAGGTCTCGCGTACAGAAGATTGTAGCTTCACCATCCTGGGTTGGTGTGCCTTGGTTGAACGGAGTTGAGTGGAGCAGACAGGTCTCAGAAACGAGACGTTGCATCGTTGGTGTCTTTGGCGCATCCGTAGGTGGCTGGGGGCCTCGTTCAGGCGAGTCTGTATAAAGGTGCTGCTCAGTACGGAACTGTTGAGAATGGGAAGATGGAGAGAACCAGTCTCCTTGGTCCAGAGGAGAGCTTCAACATTCACTGCAAGGTCGAAGTCTTCGGCGACCCTCGTCAACTCACTCTCTATTTCTTCTGGTAGGCCGACCCGCCCGCCGTTCTCGCTGCAATTATTAGTACTTGCTTAAGTAACCAGATGACGACCTACCATGTGTAACGTAGTCGCACGAAACTTTCGCGACCCTGTGCATCACCTCATACATTCGTGGGATGATCTCCTCCAAGAGATCCGTCTCTTCGCAGACTATTTTGTCCACGACTATTTTGTTCGCGAAATGAAAAATGCGCTTCAATCAGTCCAGAAGGACGGACGATATCTAGTCGCACTCGCTTTGTAGCTTCAAGAGCTAAATCATCAAGCATTATCTCCGCTGCCTGACACGCTAGTAGCGAACACGAACCTCGAACGTACCCCAGGTAATACCAAAGATAGCCTTTGTGATTGGAGTCAACTACAAGGTGTCAATGTTCTGCTAGTCTCTACTAGTCTCTACGTAAAAAAACGCACCTCTGCAAATACAGCGCCATAATTAATAGTGTTCTCCACAGTTCTCTCGGTCAATCCGCTCATCAGTGGGGAGTAACCTTTTAAACAATTTTCGAGTTCATTGAGCGAGGAGCGCAGAATTTCCCGCTATGCGAAGACTATTAGCGGGGCAGGACGGGCAGCTGCAAAGAGACGAACGATAGTAATTGCAGAGAATTGTAATTCTAGAGACCAATGATACTGGTGGTGCCTTCCAACGAAAATAATGTCCTCTGCGTATCGCCATTAAATACGAGCGGACAGTCTATGGTCATGACTGACTCTGTACTGTAATCACATGCTTGTTGGTGCTCCTATAGTCATTGAAAAGTGCTTGAAGGTCTATCGGCTCGCTCGGCCGTCGAATTTTGGTCCAAAATGAATGACCGCTCCTCATTTCGATCTCAGCACGCATCTCGGATTTCGGAGATATACCTCTACACATGCACAGCCATAGGTGAGTGTGCGTAGTGAGAAAATGAGGGACATACAGGCGTTGGGCTGGTGTCGAGCTTGGGTTGTCTTGAGTCTGCAATCCTACCTCCTGATTGTCTATAAACAGCCTAAGCGCATAGTCCCGATGAAGGGTGTCTTGGAGTGTGATATCTGCATGTTGCCCGAAGTCAGTGGGGATGGACCAAAACTGAAGCGAAGCGTCGCACTGTCTAGAACGAGGCTTAGATTGATCATCAGCCACCATCATAATGCTGCACGGTATAGCCATCGCTCATAGGTTCTCTGTCCTGGGTGGTTGAGTAGCCATGTTGTTTGGTCACTTTGAGGGGAGGAGGAGAAGGAAGGAAAGGGGAGCGTGGGATCGGTGCGGACATGCGGTTGACGCTTCGCACGGCTAAACGCGCAGGGCATGACAAGCTATTTATCTCACAGGAGCTATATTAGCTGCAGTTATTACAGCCCTAACCCATATTTTTTGCAACGCCTCCGTGCATGAATAATCTTGCACATCCCGCACCGGTTCGCATCTTGAACCATCTGCTATCATAAAGCTTCCTCAATGACCGCCTAATGCCTTCGTTGCTATCCTATCATGCACGTATGTCGGTTCATGAGCACCTCTGCCTACAGGAATTTTGAGTCTCATTCGGGCTGCATCGTACCGACGCGTGAAGCCTATCCTTCATTTCTCCCAAACACAGCTTGCGCGATATTTTGAAGACTTTTGGTGCTCCCGACTTGACCGTACTAGGCGCGTGGTGCGGTGTGTCGCAAAGCCGAGGGAGCGAGGGAGGGAGCGTGTGTATATTCGTGCAAATTTTCAATTCTAGTTTTTTTTTGAACCAACTCCGACCGTGCCACATCACGAGACTTGCTGTAGCTTGGACCCTTCCTACTTATGGTCTCCATTGCACCATTCGTGGTCGCTGGTGCATCCACCTTTCCAGCGTTCCACATTTTTCGTGAATTCGCCAATGTTGTCCTCAAACCAATCGTGCCTCTCACTTCGAAACCAATCCCACAGCTTGCTCAATTGGCCCCCAGTGATGGCCCATGGTTCCCTTTCTTTGCTGCCGTCCGAGCGCTTGCCTTCACTCCCACGTTGATTGGGGGTCGATGGTCGGCTCTGCCACGGGCCGCGGCACCAGTGAAGAATCTAGACCACCTCCCGGGTGTGTTATCGAGTGATCCAGCACGTACCACGGTGGTCTTCGTCTTCATCGTCACCTCCTACCTCGTCATCCAGTTTCTCGCTTGCCGCATACACCTTCGCAGGCACTTCTCCCCAGTCACACATATCATCTCCGCTGCGATTACCGTCTATCTCTCTACCATTACTGGCTCTGCATCCCACTATTCCCTCCTCAACATGCCTGTCACGTTGCACCAGGCCAAAGAATCTGCACTCCCAGTCGCCAGTGCCGCTCTTGCCACCTTCACCATGTTCAATATGCTCGTCAGCGTCATGCAATCGACATTCAGGGTCGTCCTAGCCGGCATCGAACTTTCCACAGTTCCCAAAATTGTGCGCCATCCGCCTTCCCATTTTCTTCGACTCACGCTCATTATTTTATATAGGTGCGGGTGTCCCTACAGTTTTTGGCCTTCTCCCTCTTAGGTGCACCTATGGCCTATCGCAGCCATCAACTGTGGAATGGCCTATTGCCATTTGAGGTGACAATTCGCCACGAAATTGAAAGCAACCTCGCAAGCGTTGATCCCCGTTTTGTCGCAATCGTTACTATGGCCTTTGTAGCCCTTTGTGTGGTGGACACATTGCTGGGCTTCCTCCAGTGGTGCAACATCTCGCTGCTCGGTCAGTCCGCCATTTTGCTTTATGCTTGGAGTGGCTGATTTGCTCCATTGTGTTTACAGGACTAAGTGTTGTTACATTAACCTGTGGACCAATTGTTCTTGTTGTCCGCATCTTTCAGGCTCTAATCCCTACGTCGTTTACAACGTGCAATTTTCTCTCAGATCTCTGAACGACGCAAATTATACAATTGGTTACATAATTTTATTCACCCTATCCTATAGTGCATACTTACAAGAAATATTGGGACCCCAGAAGCACACTAACGCAGAGGGGCCCACGACGAGAGCCAGTGTTGCGTACGTGACATACGGACGGGATGCGTGACGATATGCGTATTCCACTTGGGTGTCCGCCGACATTTAATACCCGAAGCGCGCGCGTCCCTGTTGGAGACCGGTACGCTGCCCCGAGCATCGGCATCATGTGCCGGGAGCCGGGCAATGTCGGTCGGTAATCTCTGTTCCGTAATGCGCTCGTTGTGTTCCGTTTTGTTCCTCAGATTCCGTCATCTTTGTCCCTGCCCGTTTAGCGGGGGATACTAGTATAAAGATCCTTGGCCAATTCACTTACGAAGGCTCAGTTTGCTATTCCGAACTGAGCCTGTAGGTTAATTTCGCTTACATACCCAACGTGTTTTGTGTCTGACATATGTACCGTAGTATCTCTACTTAGGTACACAATACCATGTTATGAGTTTGCTATTCCGAACTGAGCCTTATCTCTACTTAGTTTTAACATCCCAAATGCCCTGGTCTGCTTGAATGCGAGCTCCATCCCTGAAAGCGCGTGAGGCGCGCACGCGCAGTTTGTGAGCAGTGACATACACAGATAACATTGGAAAGGCTCACGGTCGTGTCACAATGATTTCCAGAAAGGGAAATGTGGAAGCGTAACGCAGGAGGCGCGCGCGGGCATTTGTGAGTATTGACATACATACAACAATGGAAAGGCTCACGGTGATGTCACTGTGATTTACTAGAAGGGAAATGCGCGGATGCAGAAGCGTGTGAGGCGCGTGAGGCACGCGTGCGCCGTTTGTGAGCAGTGACACGAACGGAAAAGGCCCACGGTGGTGTTATTGTGATTTTGAAAAGGGAAATAAGATCGATGAGTATGGAACGCGTGAGGCGCGTGAGGCGCGCGCACTTCAATGTGACGGGCAGGTAAACCAGTAAAACTGGCGACAAAATGACTGAAATAAATGTATTATATTGCTACATAATATCGGAGCTTGGACCCGACCACAACTTCCACGCAGTTCCAAGCGGTAAGTCTCTCTTTGAGGCGCGAATGGTGGTCGCGGATACTCGGCTGGGGGGCTACAGCTGACCTCGGGCGCTGGCCCCCTGCCTTCCTCTGCTCGTCGTCGCCGTTTCTCGGTCGTCGCCATCCACGACGCGCCCTAGGCCAGCGCTGCCCCATGCAGTGCTCGGCATTTGGGATCTCTCTCGGGTCCCCTCTAGTCCTCCCGGGTTTCTGGGTCCTCTGGTATGTTGAGCTCCTCCTTAGCGGATTTTTTTCCGGTTTTCTGGCTCCCCGCTGGCTGCCTCGCGGCTGTGGTGCATTGTACCGCCCGCGGCCAGGCGTGGCCGGCTATTCAGTTCAGGTTCTCTAGGTATACCCTGGAGGCCCTTGCTCTGTGAGTTTTCCCCGTCCTTCCGCGCTATGCAGCCGGCCTGTGGCTCGCCGCTGACCGCCCTCGGGCATTCCCCTGCGGGTCTAGGCATGGACAGTCGGTTGGGCTTCGCGAGTCCCTGCAGCTTAGAGTGCATGCGACCCACTGTCCCGCCCCCTAGACCGAGGATTTCCCAGCACCGTGTGCACAGCCAGCCGTCCCCAAATGTTGAGGCCTCGGTCTAGCCAAACCGGCCGCTTGCAGGGGTGTCCTCACCCTGTCGAGCGGCCGTTAGGGCATAAGGCATCCTCTTCAAGAGCAGAGCTGGGGCGTCTGGAGACAGCGCGCCCCCACCCCTTTGCTCAAGAGTAGGGACGGCAGTGCAGTAAACCATCATCTCTGGACGACGGACGACACTTCCGGACGACGTCCTTTCCCTTCCCCCTCGTCCGTGGTTCTCTTAATGTCTGTCGGACATTGTGGATATCTCGTGCCCCACCACGGTGGTCCACGTAGTAGACCTCTTGTCTACGGGAGAGACACCTTCCCCTAATTGGTCAGTGGTGGACCCCACTTGAAAAAGTCCTGTGTGATGGTCGAACACACAGGCTAAACCAGAAAAGCTAGTGGTTTCCCACTTAAAAAGGAAGCCCGGAGGCTTTGCTTCCGGCCCGATACGCTCAGCCCTCCTGGGTGGGGTTAGGCGCCTTAGGCGCTGTGCGACATGCCTGCGCCAGCGTGATGGTCAAACACGAGAACAAAAGCTAGTGGCCACGCTCCACTTGAATCATAGCTAGTGGCCTAACAGACGACCTTAGCAGATAGGTCCTTCGGGGCTCCCGCGGATGGAGATGCCGAGCCCGCCCTTTCCAGATCGACGAGTCTGTCAGGGAATGATTAACGGTCGCCCCCCCGGACTGGCCGGGGCTGTTAGTCGCCTGGGCCCATACCCAGTGAGATGGCATGGTTGCTCCCAACTCCGTTGATTAGTCCTCGGGATTAGCCGGAAAGAATCGCGCCCATAGGGGGATCCTGCGTTACCAATCCTCCCCGTACTGTGGTGGTGACCACACTAAATGACCACCACTTATGTTTCACAGTGACACGACGAACGTGTCCCCCTTGTTGCCTGCTTCTCCGAATAGGTGAAATTTTTGCTGATCCCCTGGGGTTTTCCCCTTTTTCCTTTGTTTTTTTTTTTCAGATATTACAGATTAAACATCTACGCAACACCATGACTACCCCCGCTCAACGTGCGAGAATCGTCACTGCGGCAGAGGCCGTAGAAATCATCAACATGTGCCTTTTTGGCGAAAAGCAGGCCCCGGTGCGGCCCCGTGTTCCCCTTCGCAGGAAGGCGAAGCGCCGCAACAGCATGTTTGTCCCGGTACAGCTCTCCCACGATGACCTCCTTGACGGAGTGATTCTGGAGGAGAAGCCTACTACTGCCCCGCCCAATACCCCACCTACTGCCGCTAAGAGCGCGTCCCCCTGGCGCCCGCTCACTCACCCCGGCTTCCTTCCTGGCCTCTGCTATCTAGCGGCGGTGCAGGAACACAACGTTCACAAAGCCGTCTGGACCCTCGGATATTACCCCACGGTATTCGCTCTCCGAAACTCACCCTTGATCGAGCAGCACTGTGCATTTGTCGTCCCGCAGCGCACCGGTTTATTCCATATGGTCACTGCCCAATCTCCCTCTACCGCGCTGCTCCTGGACGTCCCTGGCCACTGGTTAGTCGGTGCACAACCCCGTGCCGGCCCCTCTATGCCGCGAGCAGGCCCACCCGGAGTCAACGCGTCCTGGGGAAGGCCTATGTCCCCCGAGCCTCTCCGCCCTTGCCCAGCCTTCCGAGGGCACCAAGCCGCTTCGGCAGGCGGCCCGCTAGGCCCGCCGCCTCCAAGGGCGCCCCTGCCGCCTCAAGAGACCCTTCTGAGGGACGCCTCTAGGTTTGAAACTGGTGCCAGGTTTGACGATGGTCCCCCGGGCCCCCAGCCCAGGAGGAACAGAGGGAAAGGCAAAGGTAAAAACAAGTACGTGCCATTTGCGCCTTACTCTACAGATCCTCAGGCTCGACACCCTTCCTCCCCCACGACGAGATGGAGGGCGGCTATATCTGACCCATTGGACGATGCCATGAATGGCTTCCGAGCGACCCTGGATGAGTACCCGGCAGTTCTGACCAAGCCTGCCTGGTCCGATCTGGTTTCCTTTCTGAACAAAGCCAAGCGACAGGCGGACTTCGACAGGAAAAGTTTCGTTCCTGTCCTGAAGGAGGCGTTCGACCCTCTTCTGGAAAAAGTACAGGCAGCGGCAGCCGCTCAACAAGAGGAGGAACAGCAGCGGGAGAATGCGCTTGCCAAGGCCTCTAACGCGCTCACAGATATGGTTGCGAAACTCCGGGAATTGGATCGCAACATAGCTGAGCCCCTGCCGGGTGCGAATATCCCAGCGCTGGAGAATGAGAGGCGCTTATTGAGTTTGCAAATTTCCGCGCAAGAGAAGCTGGTGGACCAGATGGACGGGGCGGAGGAACCCGCAGAAACTGAACATGCTGATGCCCCTTCGGCTGTAGGCCTCGACGCGCCCCCTGAGCGGCGAGCTGACCCGAAGCCCTCTTTTAAAGACCTCTGGCCGGAAACAAACTGGCAAGACCACGCGGCCCGCACTGCCCCCCTCTTCCCGGTGGTAGTGGGGAAGGCCCCTATTGCCAGCCTGAAACCAGTCATGAGAGATCAAGTAGACTCTAAGCTCTACCTCCCTCGCTCGCTGGAACTATACTCTTGCGACGAACTCGCCAAACTAGCCCCGAAAGGCGGCGCCCGCTGGAATAATCGGTATGAGGATCCCCTTGAACCAGTCAAGAGCTGGTCCTGGCAGGAGTTTGAGAATGTATACAATAAGCCCGGGTACCATTTCATGTTTGCGAGAGTGGCGCAGCTGGGCCCAATGTTCAAGGACCCTAAGCTATCGCTACTCTGCTCCAAGCTCGCCCAGAGGTGGCAGTGCGAGGTTCATTTTGAGCGCATGAGCCCCAGGCAGGACTGGATGTTGTGCACAGTGCCTACAGGCTCCAAGGGAGAAGCGGAAGCCCAGTCCTTCGACCTCATCCGGCTGGCGGAAACTAACGCGGTATACGTTATTTGGCGGTTTGCCCCCATGAGTAGAGCCAGGGACCTGGAGTGGGTAATCAAGGGGTCTGTTGCGGATGAAGCATCGATCTTCCTCCAGATGCGGAAGCGACTCCTGGAATTCGAAACTGGCGACGTGCGGCTAGGTTGGAGAGTTTTGGGCGTCAGAAAGGGCGGCACCACCTCCAAATTCAGAGGCACGTTTACTCTCGAGTCTGAGGACGTGTATTGGCCATGGTCTATGGAGTTTGACCACAAGCATGGCTCGGTGCCTGACACATCCCCCCTCCTTAATTTTGAGCCTTCCTGGTCAGCCAGGCGGCCTTACGCGTGCCAAGGTTGCTACTCGTCTGATCACTTCACGGCGGAATGTCCCCTGCCATTCATGAAATTGGGGGGGCTTTCCATCATCAGCATCCCAGCCAGGAGCCTAGTGTTGAAAAAGAAGGCAGGAGAGCGGGTGATCGACCTTGAGAAGGCCACATGGCAGATCCCGATTAGGATACCCCCCTCTCCCTCTGTTAAGAGCGCGGCGGCGCCCCGGCATGCCCGCCTCCCGGAGCAGAAGACTGTGCCCCCCGCCTTGTCGGTGGTGGAGGAGGAGGATTTGGACGGTGATGTGGACATGGAGGAGTCGGACGGTGATGACTTCCTGGAACAAGTGGAACCGAAGCGAGTCACCGCTCTGTCGGATTTCCTGAAAGGGCGTCTCCTGGGTAACGCCAACCCCAGCGTAGGGCTGACAAGGAACCTGATTTTCTCGGTTTGCAAGTTCTTTGGTGGGTCGATACACCCCGTCCTGTACTCCCTGCGGAGGGACGGGCACCTGCCAGTGGACGTGTCCGATACGGTGCTGGTTGACGAGTTCACTCGCCCCCCCACCGGTTACTCTACTAGCCCCCCAGGCAGTGAGCCCTTACCCCTTGATTGCCATACCGCTCTGACACGAGTCGGTTTAGACCCCCTTGACCCTGAGCCTCTTCAGGTCCCTGGCGACCCCAGTGGTATTCAGCCCCCTTTAGCTCGGAGTGCTGCGCACTCCAGCGCCCCCGCGGTTGAACAACCCACTACCTGTAAGCGTCTCTGCCCATGGGTGTTTCACGCTAAGCACTAGACATCTCCCTAACCATTCTCTTTCACAGCACTACCTGCAGCGCCCGCAGCTCCGACAGATAACGGACGCTATGAGACGCCTGCCATCCTGGTTGCAGTGGCTCAGTCCCAGTCCCATGTCAGTGCCATGCCCACCCCCGCCCCCACAGTGCCCTCTGCTGGTGGGTCCTTGGTGTCCCAGGAGATTCCCACTACAAGCCGTGACCCGGGTATGGATAAGTACTATGCACCCGTGCCTTGCCCTCCTCTGCCCGTCCAGCCCTCCCAATCCTCCACGTATACATGGCCGGACAGTCTGGTGGATGTAGCAATTGCCCCTGAGCCTCCCGTGAGGTTGAGGTCTCCGCAACCCACTCCCCTTGCTGAGCCGGAGCCCATTACGGAACCCCTGTTTTTCAGCCCCTTGCCCCTTCTTACTACTGCTCCGCCCCCCCCACCGGCCCAAGCTACCCTCGCCCCTATTCCGATAGACTCAGCTGCTAATCAAGCCCTGACATCTTTGGCAATGGGCCGCACTCTGGCAGAAGATCTGATGGATATTGAGGCAGGTGTCTCCCTGCCTTATGTGGCGAACCCTGTGCTGAGGAACCCGCTCTTGGAGGACGCTGACGAAATCGACTCCATCCTGTTCTCGCACATCAAGCCTCTACAAGGCAGCGCCCTAATTAGAGCTGCGGGTGTACTCCCTGAAGAGCTCTTGTCTAGGCCACCGGTAGCAGGCCCAGTTCCAGCCACCCCTGAGCATATCGTCCCGACCCAGGCGAGCTCGGCTCCCACCCAAGGCCCCTCTTATGTCGTGGAGCCCCCCACAGACACATACGAAGACCCTTCTCTTTCGAGGAGTCTGGCCCATTTGGCTGGCCTCTTTCCCTCCGTCAGCAGCAAGACATTCACCATAGTCCTAAACAAGGTGAATGGGGACTTGTCAGCAGCGTCTGCTTGGATGCAGTCTGTATCCGAGATAGAGGAAGCCAAGAAAGTCCTGATGAAGGCTTTCCCGGATGCACCACTACGGGAGGTGGAGAGCTCCCTCCGGCATTACAAAGGGGATTTCCTGCTCTCCTTTTATGGGCTGGCCAGGTCTTTCGCACACACAGAGGAATGGAACAACCTCAAACAAGCCAGGAGCAGAGGCGTAATGGACGTAGATGACCCGGCGCCGGACTTTGTGTACGACGACCCCGCGACGGAAGCCTATGAATGGCAATGGTGGCAAATCGCGGTCTCCATCCGGAGTCACAGAGTCGCAGATGACCCTAATGTCGTCAAGATGTGGAGCCAGCTGGCGGGCCTTTCCACCGCCACCCGAGAGGTAACCCCCCGCTTCGTGGAGCACGTGTATAGGCTGGGCCTGCGGAACACGGCCGAGAAGGAGTTCATTTCGGCAGTCAAGACCCTGAGAGCGCAGCCAGACTTTAAAGCGATAGAAGCCATAGCGGGCGCTGCTATCCCGTGTAGCCCCGACAGCCCCAGAGACGAAGCAACTACGGTCTTGCAGGTTTTGTTGTCAGACGGCTATATCTCCCCCCCAGCGGCCGCCTGGCTCGCCATCCGGGTATCGGGATCCCCCTCGATGTACATCGCAATGGCTCCCCTCTTCTTGGCGTTCCCTAAAACGCGGAGAAAGATATGGAATGACCACAACCTCCACCTTGCGGCGTGGTCGGTCACCAATATGAAGCACCGTGCTGGCACGAACAGCCCAACCGGTTCAAGGATTAGCGCCGCGGATGCCAAGAGCGCGTATTCCAACATCATTCCTTCCGCGAAAGGCAAAGAGGTGCACCCGATGTTTTCAAAGGGCGCCAAGGGGAAGGCTCCCACGAGAGTTAAAGCTCGCGCCCCGACGAAGAGCGAGCGAGAAAAGAAGAAGAAAACGGACTTTTCGGTCGCGCGACTAGCCAAGAAGGGTGAGGACGTAATCGCCCTGATTGAGTCTGAGCGCGCGCTCATGGAGGAAGAAAGGGAAAGTGAGGAATAGAGTTTCTGGTTTCTCGTGACTGGTCTATGTTGTTTGCTCCTAATTTTGAACGTTTCTGTTCGGTATTTTCCTGTTTCCAGGTTGTATTGGCTCTGTTTTGACTCTCGGTCTATGGTTCTCGAATTCTATGTCGAGAAGTTGACTTCGCGATGGTTTGTTTTCATATGTTTTCCTCTCTGACTTTAGCTAGTGGTGTTTCACCCGATAGGGAACGCGGTCAGCTGCCCCCCCGGCGCGCTCCCTCTATAAATGTCTTTTTTCTCTGGTCACTCCCGGGGCAATCCCCCCTTTTAGCAAACATGGACTTCAAGCTCACAACTTCCAGGCGTCCCGCACAGGCTGTTGGCTACCCAGCCCAGAGCCGCGGGGCCGACGGTGACGGCGGGGGGACAGCGGGTACCCCCCCGATGGGCGAGGGGGCCATCGGTGTCTCAAACAGCCAGTTATGCGAAAGCCCCCTCCTGCCGGTGTCGCAACGGAGCATCGGCAGAACCAAAGGTAATCCGCGTCCTCTCCCGACAGCAGGCTCGAGCCCTGGGCCTGACAGCCGCGCGGGGGCGCTCCCAGATGGCTCAGGGACCACGCCTTGTGCTAAGTCACCTGCACCCCCGATACGGCTGAAAGATAGGAGATTCAGGGTAGCCACGTGGAACATGTGTGGGCAAGTTACTAACAAAGACGGAGCACTGGTCTCCAAGATCCCCTTTACGGAGCAACTAATGATGATAGAAAAGCTGGACCTGTTGGTCCTGACAGAAACGCATACGGATGCCCCTCCCTTTTCTAGGGGTCGGGTTGTCCTCGGGGGGACGTCTCTGCCTGAAGCGCGCGCTGGTGTGGCAGTGGTCGCTCACTCTAGCGGCGGCTGGGAATGCACACGACAAGAGGTTTTGATAGAAGGTTACGCCTTGGCTTTGCACCTCACCCACAGGGTGAGCCATGAGGCTTTCTGGTTGCTCGGGGTCTATGCGAACAACTCTGGCGGTGTTAATTCTCTGCTTGATTTCTATGTACAACTACGGACATGTCTGTCGGCGCTGGTGGCCTCCATGCCTGGTGGGTCGTGGTCTGGCTGCGTGGCCGCAGGCGACTGGAACTTCGTTGAGCACTTGGGCGACCGGAGCCCGGCCACCCCCTCGAATCCGAGGCTGAAAAGCCTACTGACTGTTTTTTCCGACATCAGCGCCCTCTGCGCCTTTCGGGACGTGACAAGCCCCAGCCCGTGCCCAAGAGGATGGACTTACTCGAGGAATGCAGCAACCTGCAGAGTTTTCTCCCACTTAGACAGGCTGTATATACCTCGCGACGGATGGGCCGCAGAACCCCCTTGCGTCCTCTCTACAAACTGGTCTGACCATAGGGTTGTGGTATCTGACCTGATTGTCACCAAACCAGTGGTTCAAGTGGCCACCCCTGCCCCTAGGCTCCCAAGCCTTGACGGATTGGACAAGAGCAAAACATTCTGGCCCAACGTTCTGGCTGCGTGGGACGATGTCGACCGCGGTGGCAACGTCACACTGGAAAGGTGGTCGGCTTTCAAGGGTACGGTCCTACGGGAAGGACGGGCGGCTAACGCCTCCTTTAAGAAAAAAGGGTCCAAGTATTGGAGGAGCGTGGTTAGGAAGGAAGAACTGGCCCCAGATGAAATATGGGACGCGGTTAGAGGCTTAGCGCAGCCCCAGCGCCCGGATCGACCTCGCGGTAGGCCCATTTGGGCGGAAGCCGTTCCAAAGTACAGTAAGCCCCCTGCTCCCAGGAAATGCTTCCGCCCTGGCCCATCCTCGCCATGGCAGGTGCCAGTCCTGAGTCGCTTGGGCGGCTTACCGGCGGGAAATCCGACGTTGCCTTCTGAGGAGACGCCACGTGCTAGAACTGTGGCTGACATGCTGGACGATAAGGCATCCGCCTTGAGAAAGAACGCCCTTCGAAAAATGAGGCGCATGGCCGAGAAGCACACTTCGGAGTGGTACAACCTTTCCCTGAACAAGGAAGCGGACGAACGAGGCAGCCGCGCGTCAGTCTCGGTTGCGGGACTGCGGCGGCCCTCGGAGGAGGTGGCATGGACGGACCTGGAACACATGACTGAGGTGTCTAAGGACTACTTCACGGAATTGCACAGCCCCGAGCCTGCGCCAGAAGAACGGCTGCTGGCTCAGTCTGATCTCGTCAGGGAGGTTGAGGCAGCATACAGCCACGTGCCCGGCCCAAGTAGTTTCGAGGTAGGACCTTTTACCATGGAGGAAGTACTGCTGCTCCGTGACAAAATGCCAAATACCGCCCCGGGCCCCGACGGCATACCTTATGATTTCTGGAAAAAGTTGTGCCGAAAGCTGCAGGATCTCCAAAGCTCCCCTTCCCCTCCCCGAGTCTTCTGGGATGTGTTTCGGGATATGGCAAACGATGTGCGGACACGGGGGTCCTCTCGGTGTGGTTTTAAGGACGCTAACATCAGCCTCTTTTACAAGAAAGGGGACCCTATGTTGGTGGCCAATTATCGTCCGATTTCTTCAATGAACACAGATTGTAAGATGTATACCAATCTGGTGAATGCCAGGCTGGCGCCCTGGGCGGTGAGCAAGATCCACGATGATCAGAAAGGGTTCGTGCCTGGACGCCTCATGAGTGACCATACTCGGCTCGCGCAGAGTGTCGCCCACTTGTGTCGTTCGACCGGGACCCCAGGCTACTTAGTGAGCCTGGATCAAGCGAAGGCGTATGACCGAGTCGATCAGGCTTGGCTCCTGCGTGTTATGAAAGTGATGGGTCTACCTAGGTGTCTGGTCGGTATGGTCCAAGACGTGCTACCCGGGTGCCGGTCTCGCGTACGTATTAATAGTGGTTATAGTCACTGGTTTAAGTTGAAGAGAGGGGTAAGGCAAGGGGACCCCCTTTCCTGCCTTCTCTTTAACTTCTCGATAGAGCCTCTCGCTATGCGCATACGGCGCGCAGTTACGGGGATCAGCATTGGCGGCCTGGCTCCCGCGAGGGTCATGCTTTATGCGGATGACATTAATCTGTTCCTGTCTGTCTCAGATGATATTGATAAGATCTCCTCCTGCCTGGCTGTTGCCTCTTTCGCGATTGGCTCGAAGTTCAATATGGATAAGACGGATGTCAAGCCCCTGGGCCCGACGGCGTTCGCTCAGGCCTGCTTTGATGATCAATCCATGGACGGCGCACTCCTCCCAGGGGCCTACATCCTGCCCCCCGCTGACCCTCTGAGGGTTCTGGGAGTGTGGGTCGCGGCTACTGACTTGGCCGCTCCTAGGTGGGCCCAGATCCACAGACACAACACGCGCTTGATCAAGCAGTGGCGCGCTATCGGGGCTTCTGTGCAGAACAGAGCCCTGTTAGCCAAAGCTCTCCTCCAATCCAGGTGCTATCACCTTCTGGACGGGAACGGGATCCATCCCTCTACCCTCCGGAAGATGAGCCAACAAATACAGAATTTCGTATGAGGACCCTTCTCTGTGATGCCTTTTGAGGTGCTTGAGGCCCCTCTAGAGGAGGGGGGCCTAGGCTGCCCGTCCCTGGCTCACAGGAAGGAAGCCTACGACCTACGCTTTCTCTCTCACCTTATATCGGGGCCACAGAAGCCATTGTGGAAGGTTTGGACGTGGGCGGGCTTGCGAGCGGCTACGTCCACCAGCAACAGGGCTGACATAGTGGGCCTGAACCCTTTCGTACAACGGGCGTACACTCGGCCTACAGTGCTTGAGGCCCGCCTGCGGCAGGCCTTTTTAACCGCCAAGAAGTACGGGTTAGATCTCAGGTGCCAGGCCCCTCCGCTGGCTGTGCAGCGCGCCATGCCAGCGTTCTACCATCCTGCCACGCCGCTGCAGGCCTCCAGGTACGGGGGCGGTTGCCTTGGGAACCATGACTCACCCCTCGTGGGTGACTTGGTGGACACTCGGGATAGGGACACCGCGTGCCCAAGGTGCAGGACTAGCCGGAGAGCGGTCCGACGAAGGCTTATTCATACTAATTGGTCACCAAGGACGAGGACCAGGACCCACAGCACAACGGCTAACATGTGGCCCAGAATGGATAGCCCCCTAGGCTGCATCCGGATCTTCACCAAACCAACCTCTCTGCTAGCTCGTAGCACGGACGTCCTACATACGTCTAGAGGGCAGGGCAGAGCCAACGTGGTAAAATATGACAATAGCCTACAGGCCAAGCCCTTGGCGAAAAAACCGGTCTGCCTCGGCACTATACACGTCTGGACAGACGGTTCGGCTTTGGATAACGGCCTGGAATCCTGTACGGCGGGCGCCGGCTGGGTTTCGGACTTAGAAATATACGACTGCGTGTCCCTGGGCGGCATACCCATGACCAACAACATAGCGGAAGTCGCGGCGATCACCCTGTGCCTGACCGCGTGGCGGGGGTACAGTGTGGTCATTCATACAGACTCCGCGTATGTGCTCGGATTAGTGAAAGGTAGCCTCCTCGCTATGGAGAGGGACGGGTGGGGCGATTTCCCCCGGACCGGGCAGTCGGCCTCCTCTCTCCCCCTTTTTAAGCACTTCCTCTTCCTTTTGAGGAGCCATGGAGGAGGGCTTGAGTTCGTCAAAGCGAAAGCCCACGGGAACGATATTTGGAACAACCGAGCGGACTCTCTAGCGAATGAGGGACGAATATCTGGGCGGCTCTACGACCTCTGGTCCTTGGTTACGCCAGATGGTTGGATAGATCATCAGCCTGTTCTAGCTCACCAGCCTCTGTCTTACTTGACTAAGTTAGTGGTTCGGGACGCCGTGCTGCCCCCTCTGACCCGCTGGAAAGCGGGACCTTTCTGTGATAGGTGGGTCGTGTCCATGGCTAGGATATTCGAGGTATACCTGGACGTGGACACGTACGCGCCCCTGGTATGGAAGATTAACGTGCCGCTGGGTTTCAAGGAGACCCTGTGGCGGGAAATGCACCAAGCTCAGGCTATAGGGCACCGGTACCATGGCAAGCGCGATCTCATGAGGACTTGTCCTTGCGGGCAGGAGCTTTCCCTCGATCACATCCTCATGGGATGTGCCCGGTACGATCTGTCTGGCCTTGAACAGGTCATGCACGACAGGCTGAAGGAGGTCTCCCCCGCTACTTGGCATAAATCTCTGCACCCGGACACTTGGAAACCCACTCCGTGGTACCCTCTGCTGGCCCTTAAGAGGGTGGAGCAGAACTCTATCAAACCTAACAAGACGTTGCTCAAGCCCAATGAAGCCTTTTCGAGGTCGAGGAGCGCCCGGGAATGGGTGATAGGCCTCTACTTCTGGACGGTTTGGAAATGGCGGATGAAGGAGGCCAACAAGCCGAACTTCCGCTTCCTGCCCGCGAGGCAGGAGAACAACCTCCGGGAAATATTATCAAAAGATTCCCAGGACAACTGATGAGGCGCCTCACAGGCTGAGTCGGCCTACATCTCTTCGGTGCCCACCTCGTCGTCTCACAAACCTTTCGGTCACCCACTGGGAGTCGGTCCTTCACACAGAAGCTTGCTCGTGCGAGGTTACTCCGGCTGTACGACGGCCGATGTCGGGGCTTGCCTCGTGCCTGCGGCTCTGCTGCAAGGTCCCTGGCGGGCCCCTAAGGGGGACGTAAAACTCCTTAAGGGCGGTCCGGTACGGCGCCCCTCTCCACCCGCGGAGAGGGGCCACCTTGCCAATGTCGGACTGGCGGCCCCCTGCAGGTTTAGCGGGTATTCCCTTGGCGGTTGCGTCTTGGGCAACCCCCGCACTCTCGGCCTCGGAAGCTTTGGGTTGCAGAATCCTTCGGGAATCCTATGCCTTGAGAAGCTGTCTAGGTGTCTCCAACAGACAACGAGGTCTTAAACCAGATTCCTGCAGGTGATGGTAGAGAGAGCTCTAGAGAGCAGGTTGGTTCCCTCGTTGGCGTGGGGCC
>Ga0307515_10008745_pt1 | contig 19674 bp, 16 predicted proteins | sample 17_EM_MG_FD_194513 | JGI IMG/M metagenome (GOLD analysis project Ga0307515, IMG submission 194513) | Populus trichocarpa ectomycorrhiza microbial communities from riparian zone in the Pacific Northwest, United States - 17_EM | ecosystem: Host-associated > Plants > Roots > Unclassified | place... | reverse complement strand
GTATAGTGGTAAGATATTCGATACTGATCTAAGTGTCGTACCGGGCGATCTATATACAATGGCGCTTACCCGGCCTCGGGTCACGTGTCGCCGTTACAGTCCGGTTCCACCCGAACCCGGACCATGGCAATGGGTTTTACCACATGAAAAACCCAGACCATTGGAAATGGGCTGGTTTTACCACCAAAAACCCGGCATTTCAAGTTCACAATTTTGGCTCCAATTAAGTATTTGAGTTCTGATTGTACCATGACATGATCAGTGCGTACATTGTCCAGTTTTGGCCGCTCTTTGACTTCCCACTGTCAAATTTGCGATCAGACCAATATTCGTTGAGTGGCTATCAAAAACCTGCAAATTTTGCTAAAAATCTGGTGTTATTTTGCAGGGATTCAACGAATATTGACCTGATCGCAAATCGAAAAGCGGGAGGTGGAAGAGCGTGTAACACTGCACAATCTACATCTTTATCATGTTATAATACGTTGAGATCTCAAATTCCTAATTGGAGCGAAAATTGCAGGAACTGTAAAATGGAACCGAAGTCCGGGTTCACCCCAGCCAAAAACCGCAGGTAACAACCCCGCCAACACAAAGCGGGTCAGGTTTTGGCCGGGTCTGGAACCAAACCAAACCAAACTGCCATTCAAATCCCGGACCGCTGGCGGGTTACCCAGACCTGTTGCTAACACTACCTGCCAGCCACAAGATACACTAGGCTGCAAATAACTTATCTTCCTTTTCCAAACGATCAAGTAAACTACTAAATGCGAACAGTATTACGTCATACTCGTTGTCGAAATAATGTGAGTTCATGGGGCAGGGGAACCACTGACAATTCTAATAGATAATACTAACAATACTTCGTGAAGTGATAAAAGAATAATGTAACTGAAAACAACAATAGTATGTCAGCTTGTTTCTTCGCAGGTAGGTATCGTATGTTCTTGTGGAGCTGTCCCTTCCAATGCCAGAGCATCGTCGTCTTTTTATAGCCTTCTTGAGCTGCTGTAGCTTTTGCCCGAACCTTAGCTATAATTTCATCTGCTTTATCTTTCTGGAGTACCTTTTAATTTAGACAAGTCTCTAAGTAGTTTGAATGGCCACGCTTTCCTAGGGTTATCGTATTCTAGCATGAGTCATTTAAAGAGTTACTCTCCTGACTAGGGCCACCTTCTACCATAAGATGCTTATGAGACTATTGCTTCAACTTAGATATCTCGCAACTCGTATATTTTGGATAGTTGGAACACTTCTCCCCTAACATGGATATTTGAAGTTCTTTTGACAACTGGCTTAATCAAATAGATTAAGTGACTCTTCACCATTAAGGCTATTTGGTTCCGCTGCCTGAGAGATTTACGTGGCAGACCACCAATGCTCTGCCAACATTTAACATAGACGAATACACCGGTACTATCACCCAATAGTAATTTACCCTACTCGAATCTTCCCAGCCTGGGAGTCAGGGGTTTGCATAACTCATATCATCATCCAACGTCATAGTTAATCAGACACACCATGCTTAGAACCAGACTGTTCTCTTTGACTAAGGAGTACCCAAATGGATCCTGTTATGGGAATACTCAATCCTAAGTATCTATACTTCAACAGAAGTATCCTGTGGTACTTAAGTATGTACTAGGTGTACGGCCGTAGATATTATATCATCTACGCATATAACTCCTAAGCTAGGCTTTTCGATTCAGCCAAGCTAATCCTTGCCGTTCCGCTTTCAATTTCATCTTCGTCTTTGGTAACGAGTTAACTTGACTGTTGCATGTGCGACGCAATGGATCCACTTGATAATCCCTCAAAGCTTGATATTGATTGTGGTCCGATTTCGTAATCCTCTAAATATCGCGGGAAGTTGATGAAATATATCTGTCAATAATATTTTCCGAATATTTGATAACAGTATCGTCATTCGCGATAGTATTCGTATCAGGAGAGGTTTCCGGATGGTGTTTTTTGGACTGGAATCTTCCTTGTTGCAGATATTATTGCAAAGCCATATCCAGTTGGATTAACGTAGATATCCACCAAATGCACTGTATTGTAAATAGGTATTGGTGAGTTTCGAAGGTAATGATAAACTTCCCGAAGGTCCACAACAACACGTCTGCTTCATGTTCAAAGATAATACTCATCCGAAGGTGCAGGGCTGCCGCTACAATAACCAATGTAATCGAATAATAATAATAGATATAATTATCATAAAAACACAATAATATTTTAAGGTCTTCTTCTGTTATGCGGGAGGAATCGACTCCAAGGTACACTCAACTAGAAGTATTCCTTCTAAGTATCCCCCTATCTTGTCTCACTATTGGACTTGATATTGTACTTATACAAGGACTAGTAGCTTGTTCACTTCGAAGCTTCACTCAGGCGCAGAAAGTAATCAGAATAGAACAGATATAGAATTGCTTTCCAATCTGAATATATTGTTAAGGCTTGTTCTCCGTCGTGAGAATGTTGCCCTCTATACCAGCGGAGAATGGAGAGGTCTTTATATCTCTTCCCTCTGCGCTCTAACTGCAAATTCTAACTACGCTTTTCTCTAGCTAAATACTCACCAACCTCACATCCTTGAATCCCTATTCTTTGATAACGGGTCGGCCTGAACTTCCTCCGAGCAAATGGTATCCTTCCAATCCTCCAGTCATTCCGGACCAACAGTATCTTTCTGATATAGATCTCCAGACTGATTGGTATCCATCGGACTGTTGTCTTCCGGACCACCTGGCTCCTCGTAACATTCAGCAGCCTTCTCTCATATCATGCTCAAGTGTCTTCCTCCTACTGGCCATACCTAGTGCCAATCAAGAGCTGCTTCACTTAGGGGTGACGATGGCTGGCGTCATGCCTTATTTCAATCCATAGGGAATATAGCGATGAGTGTTTGCATTATATTAATACGCCATTGCAACCTGTGACAACACTCAAGGGTGGTGGTAATGGTGTGGTTGATGGATTCGTGCCTGGCGGTCATTGGTGTGGCGATAGTACTGGTTTATAGCTGATAAACCTTAATCAATCGTGTTATGACAACATCATCGAGTGATATTTCATGACCCCGAAACCGTGACCAATCTGAAAGGTGTAACATCTTCGCTGGTAGGTTTTTCTGACTGTTCGCTGCTAGAGCTTGTCCTTTTCTTTGCCGGAACAATGTGAGCTCTTTCTAGTCATGTTCGAGGGCTTCAGAGTCTCATACTCCCATGCTATGATTCCATTGCTCATGATTGGTCTATTGCGATCACGACTTACATTCTTCCGAATGCGCCCGGTAATACATTGGCACGCTTTCCTCAGGTAATCGTGTTCATATAATGTGCTTTCAAAGCATTATGCTCCTGATTAAAATCAGACCATCCATTATATTAAATCATGTCAGACATAGTATCAGATCAAACATCAACTTGGACATATTGCTTATTCGTTCCATTCAGATAGTCGGAACCCCTCTTCGCCTTCAAGGTTATTTGAGGTAGCTTTAAATTGCAATATAGCCTTATCATACAGATTAAGCAGCAACCTCACCATATAGGCTATTTGGTTTCTTCCATCAGAGATTCATATGGCAACAAACTAATGCTCTGCCGACGTAGACTCTTGACACGTATACCTCGTATTATTAAACTGGTATAATGTTGCGATGCATACTAACTCACACCAATGAGCAGGGTCGCTTCAGGCCTCTTATCTTCAGCCAATGCCAGAATGTCCCCAGACACACCATGCTTAGGTTCAGGCACTTCCGTGAACCAGGGAGTAGCACAGTTGTTCCTATCACTTGTGTGCATAGGCTGCAGATCCCACTTCCTTGCATTTTGGTTATCGTCTGCTGCACACGTAATTCTACGTAATTGCAACTTAACTGTGTGTTGTCCCACAAGATAAGATATTGTAGGTCTGGTCAAGAATCATCCGCACTGATCAGGTTTTTCACTGAACAGCAAGGCAGAATGATTGCATCATCATAAGTGAATCTGCTGCTTCGAGACTAGCTCTTCAATCACTTGATCGAGATGGATTTGAAATGTAACCCTGCTAAAGGTCATTTCACTGGCAAACTTGCAACGGCTCGGGATAGGTGTTTTGAATACCAACGTGACTACCTCTAAGGTGACTCCATTGATATTTATCTGCGACTGCTTCGATCTGCAAGTACCCTTAACCCTGTTAAAGATAAACCCCTAACAGTTCTAATCCTCAAGGGATATGGCTTGAAGTCCTGCTTACTCCCATATTGGCTATCATCTGCCTGTCAAAATAGACCATTCTATTATTGACTAGTCCCACTAGTTTCCGGTAGATAAAAGTGGTTGGCAATCAACTGCATCAATGATTCGAAGACCCGAGAGGCAGAATGACTACATCATCAAGATCAGCTCTATGGAAGTGTGTGAACTTTCAACGAATCCGCTTGAAGATGAAGCTATGCAATCCAATCAACTCGAGGTTCGCAATGTCCCGCAAAAGTTCATGCGAGGTACTTGCCATCCCAATTTTTCAAATAGTCGCTATGTACTTCAGTATTTTAAAACCCGTATGTATTCTTGAGGAATCTTGCAAAGTACCCATACCTCTGTTAAGATTGACATCAGCAAAATGTAAATCGGTCTGGAAGCCTCACACAAACCTCCCAGACACTCCGGTAGCCCTCACCAGTGCTTCCAAGTTCTTCCAGATGCTCCCAGCCCCCCCTGGAGCTTTGCAATGTGCTCTCAGACTCTGCAAGAGCAATCTCAGGTGCTCCTGTAATCACCTGCAGTTATGGAGGCACATTCAGGATACTTCGAGATTTGACTATTAGAATAGTCAAATTTTGGAGCTCCTGTGACCTCTGCGCAGGTCTGCAGGAGACTTTAAGAGCACCTGAGACCTCGGCACTGGCCTGCGGAAGACTCGGTACCATATTCTCACAACCACAATCATATTCATCTTTGTTCCAGTCACAAGATTCGCTACATCATAAAATGGCATGTATTGTCTAAATCTCTCTATATACATACGGAGATACAGGAATAGCAAAAATGGACTCAGCAACTGGGAGTATATATTTGGGAGACCCCGGATTAGATAGACATCATCACATTATACGAAATACACACTCTATCTTTCCCAGCTCTTGCTCTCACGCACTCTTCGCGAGCTTTCATAGATCCACGTAATTTGTGTGGTTCATCATGGCCGGGTATCCTGTCATATCCTCTCACCCTATTCCTACGCTCCTCGAGCCAGAACCACTCTTTCTCAAGAATTGCCTTCAGACGCCATGTGAGGTGCGGCGGAATGTTGATGATGGGCTGTCTGCGTTCTAGCTCCACCATTTCACCACATCGTGAACGAGTGAACTTAGAGATGCACTCCGAGGCCATGATCGTGCGGGTTTGGAGATGCACTTGGAGGCCGTGATCATGCAAACTTGGAGGCCGTATTAGTGCGAGTTTAGAGATAGACTTGGAGGCCGTGATCGAGCGAGTTTGGAGAGACACTTGGAGGCCATGATCGAGCGAACTTGGAGGCCGTAATAGAGTCAGTTTAGAGATAGACTTGGAGGCCATGATCGTGCGAGTTTGGAGATACACTTGAAGACCGTGATCAAGCAAACTTGGAGGCCGTAATTGTGCGAGTTTAGAGATACACTTGGAGGCCGTGATTGAGCGAGTTTGCAGATGCACTTGCAGGCCGTAATCAAGCGAGTTTGGAGATAAACTTGGAGGCCGTGATCGAGCCAGTTTGGAGATGCACTTGCAGGCCATAATAGTGCGAGATTGGAGGAGTGATTGGAGGCGGTCAATCTGGAGGCGGTAGTTCGGGAGGGAGGCGCGACGGGAGCTGAGTCTCTATTCACTGGTTAACTTGTAATTGTGGGAATGTAGAGAATTGAGTACATGGTCTGCCGAGAGACTGGCTGCGAGCGGGAGACAGTTGATCGTGGAATGATGCAGTACGCGGTATATGCATTACTGATTGTATGTTGTAGTAGGTGTATGCTGCACTCGGTGTATGCTGTACTCGGTGTATACTGTACTCGGTGTTAACCCTTGATCATGGCATGGAGAGATAGAGAGGGATGTCTTGACTTCGTGTTCTTAGGTGATGGTAGAGTTGAGGACGAGAAAGAGAGAGATCAGCAGAGATGGGACAAATCATCGGGAGAAACTGAGACTTAAGAGAATTTCGTATGCGAGTCAATTTACCATCCCCGATACGGCAGGTCCGAGTCCCACTCCAGCATGTAATAACACCGATATGAGGTCTTCTAAACCCAATCAGGCAAGTCGTACCCCTGATTTCTCATATCCGCTCGTATCCTCCACATTGTTCTCATCTTCATCCCCCATCTCTCTCTTTCTCATCCACAACTCTCCCATCATTGCAGAACACAAAGTTAAGTCATCCCTCTCTATCTCTCTATGCCATGATCATGAGTTGACACCGAGTACAAGTATACACCGAGTACAGCATACACCAAGTGCAGCATACACCGAGTACAGCATACACTGAGTACAGCATCCACTGAAGATTGTTTGTCTTCCCTTCGTTCTCATGATTACGAGTTGACCCCTGAATATAGCTGCAGCTTCCGGCATACCTCTATACACAATCGACCGCCATCAGCCAGTTCTCCATGAGAGCTCAAAGGTAAAGTCACCTTGTCACATTCCCACAGTTACAAGTTAACTAACTGATGAATAGAGTCTCGGCACCCGGCGTGCCGTCCATCGACCGCCTCCAAATACTCCACCAAACTCGCTCAATTACGGCCTCTGAGTGCATTTCCAAACTCAGTCAATCATAGCCTCCAAGTGAATCTGCAAACTCGGTCGATTACGGCCTCCAAGTGTATCTCCAATCTTGGTCGATTACGGCCTCCAAGTTCGCACCATCGTGGCCTCCAAGTGTATCTCAAAATTCGCTCGATCACATCCTCCAAGTGTATCCCTAAACTCGCACCATTATGGCTTCCAAGTTCGCTCGATCACGGCCTCCAAGTGTCTCTTCAAACTCGCTCGATCACGGCCTCCACAGTGTATCTCCAAACTCGCTCGATTACGGCCTCCAAGTTCATCTCCAATCTTGCTCGATCACGGCCTCCAAGTGTATTCTCCAAACTCGCTCTCTTACAGCCTCCAAGTTCGCACAATCACAGCCTCTGCGTGCATCTCCAACTCAGTTGATCACGGCCTCCAAGTGTATCTCCAAACTCACTCGATCGCGGCCTCCAAGTGCATCTCCAAACTCGCTCGATTGTCATTTTCAGGCACACCTTGTATTGCCCAAGCACCGCCTGCAGCCAGTCCAGATATTCCGTGTGTAGATCAGTAGCTATATAGATACATAGATTAGAATACAAACTGAATACATGAGTTTTAAAAATCGTTGATCGATTAGTAGTAGCTATGATTTCCAGGCGGACCAGCAGCGTTCCCAAAGCAGACGTTTTTCCCAGACTGCTCTACTGTGATTCGAGGTGCTCCCAGACTTGTCGTCGGGGCTCCCAGGCTTGTCATTGGCGCTCCCACGTGCTTCCAGGTGCACCTGAAGTCCTCTCCGGCGCTCTGAGGTGTTCCCAAACTTATCACAATCACTCCCATGGTACTCCTGTACCAGTCATCAGAGATCCCAGTTACTCCCAAAGCCGGCCAGAATGCCCTCCTAGGGTCTGATACTCTCCTGAAATTGACGCGTCTAAGTTTGCACTCCACATCCTCTCAGACACTCCTGGAGGCTTCCAGAGACTACGATACATTGTTCTGATGGACACCTTAACATTATTGACTAGTCCCACTAGTTTCCAGGTAGATAAAAGCAGTTGAAAATCAACGGCATCAATACCCGAAGGTCGACAGGCATATTGATTGCATCATCAAATCAGCTCTACTGTAGAATGTGAGCTTTGAACAAATCTGCTTGGGAATGAGACTACTCAATCCAATCGACTCCAGGCTAGTAATCTCCCGCTAAGGATCTTACTCAGGTACCTGCCATCCTTATTTATGGGTAGTTGTTGTGTACTCCGGTATTATAAACCCGTATGTATACCCGAGCACTCTTGCAAAGTACCCAACATTCTGTTTAGCATGACACCTTAACATCCAGTTAGGGAGGTGCATTCAGGATGCTACGAGATTTGACTTATAGAATGGCCAAATTTTGAAGCTCCTGAGACTGCTGCGCAAATCTGCAAGAGACTTCGAGCGGAGGTGAGACTGCTGCGCAGCTCTCCAGTTGACTTCAAGAGTAGCTGAGACCGCTGTGCAGCTCTGCGGGAGACTTGTTGCCATATTCCCACAGTAGTGGTTCTTAGGGTTCCACAACCTCAAGGCATTTCGTTTATCATATTCGTTGTTGTTACGGTCACAAGATTCACTACACCGCAATATGGCATTGATTATCTAAGTCTCTCAATATATACACATATGGAGATCCAAGGATAATGGAGATGGACTCAGCAATAGGGAGTATATATTTGGGAGATCCCAGGCTGTCTGCCTTCTTGCTGCACCGATTCACTACATCGTGATTGAGCCAGTGTGGGGATGCACTCCAAGGCCATAATCGAGTGAGTTTGGAGATGTGTTTGGAGGCCGTGACCGTGCGGGCTTGGAGGCCATATTCGACTGAGTTTGGAGATACACTTGGATCCTGTAATGGAGTGAGTTTGGAGATACAGTTGGAGGCTGCGATCAAGCGTGTTTGGAGATGAACTCCGAGACCATGATCGAGCAAGTTTGGAGATGCGCTTGGAGGTCGTGATTGTGCGAACCTGGAGGCCGTAATCGAGCGAGTATGGAGATACACATGGACGCTGTGATCGACCGAGTTTAGAGATGCACTTGGAGACCGTGATCAAGCTAGTGTTGAGATGCAGCTGGAGGCCATGATCGAACGAGATTGGAGAAGTAGTGGGAGGCGGTCAATCTGTAGGCAGTAGCTCAGGAGGGAAGCACAACGGGAGCTGAGACTTTGTTCATTGGTTAACTCGTAATTGTGGGAACGTAAAGAATCGAGTAGAACATGGTCTGCCGAGAGACTGGCTGGGAGCGGGAGATAGTCGATGTTGGGATGATGCAGTACACGGTGTATGAAATACTGAGTGTATGTTATACTCGGTGTATGCTTATACTCGGTGAATACTTGTACTTGGTGTTAACTCTTGATCATGGCATAGAGAGATTGAGAGGAATGACTTAACTTCGTATTCTGAGGCAATGGTAGAGTTGAGAACGAGAAAGAGAGAGATGAGAGGAGATGGCGGAAATCATCATGAGAAACTGGAACTTAAGAGCATTTCGTGTGCGAGTCAATTTACCATCCCCGATACGGCAGGTACAAGTCCCGATCTGGCATGTAATCACACCGATACAAGGTCTTCCCAACCCAATCAGGCAAGTGGTACCCTTGATTTCTTATTTCCGCTCGTATCCTGCACATGGTTCTCATCTTCATCCCCCATCTCTCTCTTTCCCATCCATATCTCTATCATCATCGCAGAACACAATGTCAAGTCATCCCTCTCTATCCCTCCATGCCATGATCATAAGTTCACACTGAGTACAGCATACACCGAGTACAGCATACACCGAGTACAGCGTGCACCGAGTACAGCATACACCGAGACCAGCATATACCGAGTACAGTATCCACCCAAAATTGTTTGTCTTCCATTTGTTCTCATGATTACAAGTTGACCCCGGCAGGCCACTTCAGCTTACAGCGTGCCTCCATATATGATCAACCGCCATCGGCGAGCTCGCCATGAAAGCTCAAAGTTCGAGTTACCTAACTGATGAATAGAGTCTCAGCGCCCAGCACACTGTCCATCGACCACCTCCAAGTGCCACTCCAAACACAATCGATCACAGCCTCCAATTGTATCTCCAGACTCTTTCAATTTCGGCCTCCAAGTTCGCACGATCATGGCCTCTCAGTCCATCTCCATTCTCCCAGGAATACAGCTTCCAAGTGCATCTTTGAGTTCACTCGATCTCGGCCTCCAAGTGCATCGCCAATCTCACTCCATTACAGCCTCCAAGTGCATCTCTGAGTTCACTCAATTATGGCTCCAACTGGATCTCCAAACTCTCTCCATTACACCCTCCAAGTTCGCACGATCATGGCCTCCAAGTTTATCTCCATTCTCGCACAATTACGGCCTCCAAGTACATCTCTGAGTTCACCTGATTGCGGCCTCCAAGTGCATCCCTACGTTCCCTCAATGGGGGTCCCCAAGTGCTCCTCTGATTGTCCTCAAGTACCATCTGCAGGCAGATTGACCGTATGTATATATATATAGAGTCACTGAGATAGGTAACACGCGCCATATTATGATGTAGCGAATCTTATAACCGTAACAAAGATGAATATGATAGATGACATGCCTTGTGGTTATGGAATCCTAAGAACCACTGCTGTGATAATATGGCACCAAGTCTCCCACAGAGCTTGCACAGAGATCTCAGCCCCTCTCGAATTCTCTTGCAGACCTGTGCTGAGGTTTCATCTGCCATCGAAGTCTCAGCAGCTCCAACATTTGACTATCCTAATAGTTATTCTTGTAGCATCCTGAATGTACCTCCATAACTGCAGATACTTTCAGGAGCATCTGAGAATGCTCTTGCAGAGTCTGAGAGCACATTGCAAAGCTCCAGGGGGGGCTGGGAGTATCTGGAAGTACTTGGAAGCACTGGTGAGGGCTGCTGGAGTGTCTCGAAGGTTTGCCAGTGGCTTCCGGACCAATTTACATTCTGCTGATGCACGATCAGTATTTCAGTCGTCTCAATAAATACCAAGTACATTTGGTATAACCCAGTATCAATTCTGCTAATGTCTGTTCAATGCGACAAATAGGCAGTACATATGGTTTCTTGCACTGGGTCCACAAGGTGCAGCATACTTCAGCCACCAAGAAATAATACAGCACTTCTCTGGATGGTGATGAGTCTGGATAGCCACTTTATGTTGACTGCTGAATCCATTCCCATACGTTTGAAGTGTCTGTTCATTGTCAAGGATGCTGAATGAAGGGTTAAAGGGCTTCTTGCTTTGGTTCAGATGTTTATACCAGGGCCAATATGTCAGACTACTCAAATGGTGATTGTCGAGGAGAAATATCAACCTCTGACCAAACCCATGTTCTATGGAAGCTACCATCATAAGCCTCTTTTTGAGGTGGGAACCCCTTATATCTTCCCTATAAGTGCGATTCAAGGGGCTGTACACCTTCTTCCACTGACACCACAGCCAGATAGCATATAGTGGTACTTGACGAATACGATTGACTTGACTGCTTTTGATCTCCTGAACATATGGATTATTCAATTCAATGCTTGAAGTAAATATTGCAGTAGTAATATATGGAAATCTGATAAGTATTTACTTTGTGTATCTTAATTTTGTTATGGGAGTTGCGCAAGCTTGTGTATAATCGATGTCACAAGTGATCAAATAGTTAAGAATATTCTTGAAATCAATGAAACAGTTCAAAAATCTATCGAAATAATTAAAATCTACAGGACCAACTTGAAAGAAGTGTAGTAAATCAACTTAAATGACAAAAAGGTTTTTGAAGAGTTTTGACAATGTGATTACGTAATTGAACTCTTCTAAGCATGATGGAAGAATGTAAACATGTCGCTCGGATTATTTGTGGAAAATATAGAGAAGGATTAGTGCAGGGGGTCTATTTTCATATACCAATTTCGCTTTTTGCTGACATAGTTGGGAGTATACAGTCAAGCAGGCTGGGAGTATGCCATCAAATGCAATCAGAAGTGTATTTGAGAGTATACTCGGGCATGTGCTCGAGAGTATTTTGTGAGATTGCTTGGAAGTGTATAGTTAAGCTGGCAGGCAGTATATGATCGAGTGCAATTGGCAGTGCACTTCAGAAAGTACTGGGAAGTCTGCTTGTGAGCATCTTGGGAAGTTGGGAGCATGCAATGAAGTGTATTTGGCAGTTTTGTTGAATGCAGTATGATGAATAGTATCGAGCACACATAATCGTATTCGTGTCATAGTATTTTGCTCGACAATCAGGTCTATAGGACCTGATAGTACGTTGTGTCAAATAGTATGCTATGGATTACAGTCCCAGAAACAGCTTCTGTATGAGTTACGTGTCGTGTAAGGTCATTTTTCTTTGTGTAATACTGGTTTATTGCTGTCACATCACTGTGACATGACTGTGGAATGCCTGCCACATCTATGCAAATGCTTAATGCTGCTCAATTGACCAATATTACCCCATTCAACTAAATACTCAACCATTTACAATGTCATATTTGCTGGTATTTTGAGCTATTCCCCAGTAATTGGAATCTTAAATTTAGTAATATGCGACAATCACTGGACTCTGGAAGTCATGCTGCACTCAGGTAAATGTGGCACTGCAGTCACATCAATAAACGGGGGTTTTTTGGCATAGTAATTAAGCACCTAATATCCATTTGTTAATGTCGCTTAATTGTATTACAGTCATCCTACCGCTTAGAGTTCCAAACCGTCTGTCCAGCCTACAGTCTTTCAGGGCCTCACATCGTCGTCCCGTCTAGGTATGAAGATGGAGGACTAGTCCGTCTCGGGCAGAAAACTCCAAGACCCGGGCAGAAAACTTCCAGACCCGGGCAGAAAACTCCAAGACCGGGGCACGGTACAGATGACCGTAGTCTTAACCAGGATCGGATATAGTACATCGGGCTTGAAAATGAGAGTTCCAGGACACCACATCCCGGAACAAATCTTTAGCCGAGATGAACTTGTATTAAATCGGGGGGTTTTAAGCATCATTAAGTAGCATCCCAATTTCTTTGAGGGCCAATGAATGGACTGCAGGGCCCGCAGTTCCGTAGTCTTGTCATGGAGTGCCCAGTCTTAAAATCTTTAGCCCCGACAATTGTCGTCTGGTCTCGGACATGGCCTTGGACGGATGGGGCGAACTATTGGGATGCCTGCTACCACTCCCAAAATCAAAGAATTTTGGCTGTGCATCACTGAGCTCGGCTGGCAGTTGGCCGCAGATTCGCAGTATGCAGTCCATTGGTGATAAAGATCATAAGAGAGGCGTCTGCAGAATATCACCAATGGAGTTACTTCATCCTGTGGCATTGCCTCCGACTGTGACAGGTAGGCACTTTTCCACTATAAGCTACAAACACATCTTAAAACATACGGGCTAATGGGGCCTATACGAGCCTATGTATTCAGCCGGTTACGGATTTTGGTCGATAGTGCTAATTTATATGATATTAGTATGTTCAATGGCCTCCAACAGTCTTTGAGTTTAGCAAGATCAGACTATGACTATATTAATTCCTCACGACCGCAGTTACCATCCAATCAGCCATGTTGAATTATCTCAAGGAAAGTTTCCTGCTCCTCCACTACAACGCTATAAAATCTACACAAGGGTCTATTCAACACCAGGCGTACTTCTCATTCGGGTTCCATTCGATGGACCTCTCTTCCTCCCCACGCCATCTCAAACTGGGGATACTATCATCCATCCTATCATAAACCTCGACCCGGTCTTTCGCGAGAGCATGAGCAGCGTCGATAATACCTTTTGAAGGGTTCCAAGCAACGATCTGGTCAAACCCCCATTCTCTAGCCTCCTTCTCCGCCGCCTCTAAGAGTGCAACTGTGTCGCTCATGGTCCTATCAGACGCGGGCTTCAAGAAAGCGAACCGCAATATGACAAGTTTGCGTGCATTGAAGTCGTGAGACCAGTAGAGCGCAATATCATCAACCTTGGCTCCCTTGATCTTCGGCGACTTCCCACGCACAATCTGGGCAACGTATTCCTCAGTTCCAAAGTGCCAACACGCCTGCGCAAATGTGGGGAGGAATGTTGCACGAGCGTACGTTCCTTCCTCTAGCCCTTGAGATTCATAATCGGTTCGGAGGTTTTCAACATCGGCCGCGCATAGGGCTTCAACCCCACTTCTATCCAAGTATTTTACAGTACTGAATTTCTCATCTAAATTCGGCGTGCGTGTATCGCCACTCTCTCCCGCCGGCAAAATGGTAATTACTATTTGCATTGAGCTGTATGGATTCCAGCCGCCTCTGGTTGCATAAAATTCCTGCCTTGTTGATTAGCCAAATCCTTAGAACTTCCACAATTGGATATCCCACCTTTCCAACATCCGAGAAAAGTACACTAAAGCTGCAGCCGCCCTCGCAGTCCAACCATTCTGCCAATCTCTTCAACAGTACAGTGGCAGCGCCTTGTCTCCGACGGTGAGGATCCGTAAACACGCTCGCAATAGAATAACTATGCTCCTCAGTGACTCCACCATCTCTGGTCTTGACCAGGACTGGCCGCTTTAGCGTCTCGCATGCCGCGATTATAGTCTCCTCCACAACGTTGTTGTCGGCTGGAGGTGAGGGAAGAGAGGACAGTACCCAGTAGGTGATCTGGCCATCGCGGGTGACTAGTTGTGAGCCATTGACTATTTCGCGGCCCAGGTAGTCGTTGATATCGAGAACACCACCCCAAGAGGAGAAGTTGCGTTTCCAACAGATGAGCTTTTCCGCGGGACTAGCGGGGCGAAAATGGAGAGATTCCAAGATGATGTGTGTGGGTGGAGACATTGCCTATCGAAATGATAAATGTTATAATTTGGGACCTGTCTGTATAGCCCGCTCTTATATTCACCCAACGAGACAAAAACGCCTCATGGGGCATACCTGATGCAGCACACGGAGAATTAGGGAAGCGCTTTCAGAATTCAAGACCTGGGGGACCCACATACTCCAAAAGAAGCAAAGAGGCATGCCGGCAAGTGCTCTTTTGCTGGATTTTCTACCAAACGATACTTGCATGGGTAAACATTACGGCGTCTGCATCGCAATCTGTTTCCTTGTAAGGTGAGGCTCCCGCTAACCGTTCTAATTGCACCACCCCACAGAGTATTCTTCAAGTATCTTTAAAATGCATAATTCTATAGTCTCGGATTTCCCATTCTTGTTCATATATATTTCTCTTGTGGTCTTGCAATTGTTATGATGATATTTAAGATTTGGGTTCCAGCCCAACTATCTGGTGGAGTTTGCATAATTTGAAAAGAGCACTAACGGAAGTTTCCATCTTATTCGTACACATATGACAAAAGGAAGATCAACACCGAGTCCAATAAACTCAAGCACAAAATATCTCATTCCAAAAGAAGCACAGCCGCTTCTTTTCCTCTCACAGTATACCTTTCTAGCGGATTGGCTGAGGGAGATACCTGCAAACTGCAGAATTAGAGTAAAAGTTTACAATGCGAGTCGATCGCGCATGTTTACAAGCCAGCGCCGCTATCTAATCCCACCACAGCACCTAAAAGTATTGTTAGCGGCCAAAAGTATGCGCACTCTGCATCCATCTCACTTCCGAACTCTTGTTCAATTCAGCAACTACACCCCGCACCTAAACCCTTCAAAATGAGTTGCACATTACAAGTTCGACCTATACACAAGTTTACCCACAAGGTGCTGCAACAGAAAACAAAAGAATTAACACTCTTATTGTAGATGTGCCACTCCATTTATTCATGTAATGGCTTAAGTTATGCTTAAACTTTGAATACTCCAAAGACAAACATTTCCGTACTTCTAGATAAGCTATAGGAGTGGAAGTGGAGCTTCACGGAACTTTTGTGTTTTATGGAGGGTTTTTGCTGCTTGGATGTTGTGGAAGATGAAATTCGGGACGGTTGAAAAGCATCCAGAGCACGCATACATTTGGTCGCCAACAATAGTACTGAATGGAGCTCTGCGACAGCCATCTGTAAAAAGTAGTCTGTGCTAAAATTTTACACGACAGATAAACACCCCACCGCACTTTTAAGCCCAAAGGTAGCAAAAGTTGCACCAACAGTAGGAGCATTCTTGGTTCAAATAACAACGAGATGATATAAAGAGCAAGGAGAGTTGGCGATTGTTTACTTTCTCTACTCCACTACCCTACTATTTTGTTTACTGAGGCCTGCGCTTTGGTCTTCTCTCTTACACTTTCCGACGTTTGAGCGTGTTACTGTTTATGGTGGTGAAAATAGCATTGTAAACTTGCGCGCACAATTAGCTAGCATAGTAAGGTAAACCTTTACTCATAGAATTACCCCGCTTTAGACGCACTATTTTCTGTTTCTACAAAAGCTTCTATTATTAAGCTATGTATTATCATTGGGACATCCAGGATCAGTGTTATGTTGTTGGTGTAACAGGCAGTACTCTAGGTGATTGCTCATTTTTCAGAAACTCTCCTTCTCTCTTAGGCTTAGAGGCTAGACTCTTTAGACTCCGAGTTTCAACTCAAGTTACATTAGCGCCCCGTTGGTTCAGCCGCAATAACGGGATATAAGTAACTGTATTAACAAGGACATGCGCAGATGACTGTATCAAGACACAAGGCATACATAAGGCAGCTTTGGTTCCTCTCTAGACTGGGGCTATGCATCTTGCTATGCTCTACTATGTACTACTGTGAAAAACCCGCAGTCGTCAGCCCAAACAACAGTGCCAACACCGCCGTGTTCCTACCAGATCGTTGCCCTGATCCCGACGCTGGGCTCTCACAGATAGTCGCACGTGCAGCGCGACTGCGGCATCCATCAATTGGGCATTATCTCATAAATCCGACGGCAGGTGCAGCGGGAGACAGTGACCAGTAGGTGATCCTTTCGAAAGCTTAAGGATAGATCCTCTAATTAGGCATGAATCATTCAGAATCGCGGAAAAGGCCCACCGCCTTACATTGGAGGAGTTCGGAGTACTCTTGTCCCCCGACGAGCGAACATACCTACTGAAATCCAGCGGCGTCGATGGCGTGATCAGGATTCTAGACATCGCCCGGATGAAGTTCGGGAGTAATTCTGAAAGACGAGATAAAGTGGAAAAGTTTGCATGCACGCTGGACCACTACTCCAAAAGTTTCGATGTAATATGTCAACAGCACGCGGAATGGACAGCACTAGTGTGGGGAAGTATGAGGCTCGTATTGCAGGTGTGTATCCCCCAGAAAACATATCAGAGAATAGGGAGGGCAATTGATCGTCTAGAATCAGATTTCTCTCAATTACTGTAGCTTTTTCAGCGGTATTGCCACTACGCTGGGCAGAATCGGAGACAACCTTGGCCGTTTGGACATGTATCTTCATATCTATCCTACGAACCGTATGAAGAATGTTTGTGCGCGGCTTTATGCTGCAATAGTCTCTTTTTTCAAAAATGCGATCGTATTCTACAAAAAGAGCAAGTGGCGTATGGAATGACCTTTATCTGTTGCGCCTCACAAAGATAGCTGATGCAAGCGAAATAGGAAAATTACTTGCAGCTATCAAGTCACCTTTTGAGGTGAAGTTTAAAGAAGTTATCGATGAAGTTGAGTGGTTGATTAATATGGTAGAGAAAGAAGCGCTGGCAATGGGATTGGCAAGTATGGAGAGGCAATTCTCGGGTATGAACCTGTCACCCCAGGATCTCTTGGAAACGAAAACTAACACTTTTTCAGCACTCGCGGAATGGGGTCTTGCGGTTGATTGTGAGCATGTACAACACCAGTGTTTTGTGCCATTGAGCTAATCATATTCAGACAAGATGGAGATGCTGGCAGGTAATACATATACAACCGTCAACGGGTGCTAAGCTAACATGACTGTAGATATTACATCTGTCGGTGTGGCAACTATGCTCTTCGAGCTTCGTACACGTCTGTTCCAAGGTCACGAGATGGATGCAACGTACCATGAAGAAGTGATGGCCAGGTACCAGTTGACTTCGAATCCCGACTGGCAGACATGGTTTGCTGAAGAGCGCAAACATGTTTCGTGGGGTCACAACACAAAATCCACTCTAATATACATGCAAACCGACCTAGTCGAACCTCAACTGTTTCTTAAGTGGGTCGCATTGGGACAGGCGCTTGCCGGCAGAGTGCCCTTCACGGTGCTTATATGGTCGCCATCCATGACCGCTCGTTCCGCACTCGCCTCATTGTTCCACCAAGTCCTTGCACAACGGCCAGACGTCTTACGTAGCCGGTCTGCAGCCCATTACTTTGAAAACATCACTAATGCAACCACCTTCGAAGATCTCTGGGATGCGTTTCGGCAAGTACTTGCCGGCCTGCCCGGATTCCTTTGCTATATTACAATCCCATCTATTGGCCCTCAAGAGGAAGCGTTCGCCATGCGTATTGTCGACCTATTTAATAACTGGTCTGGTTGCCCAATAAACTTGCAACTCGTGACACCGGTACATGCTTCATTCCCAAAACCGGGCGGGTTTATCGATATCGATGCTATGTATGATGTATCACCGGATCTTGACACCCCAGATGCCCTCCACCAAATTGTTCTCGCGGACCTTGGTTTCCCAGAACGCCCTAGCGAGCAATTGCACGCAAGTCTGTGGCAGAGTCTCTGGAGGACCGTGTGCTATTCCGTCAACGCACTCGCCGTAGATGCCCTGCGCACCGTCATTACCGGATGTCTACCCGCCTCACCGTGCTCACTAAAATCCTGGCTCCAGTCTCCAGCCTGCGAATACCACCTCCAAAATACACATCTGCGGCTATGCCTCGACAAAATTCCCTTCACGCTCCCAGAAGATTCGAAGCGACGATTCGCGGCCTCCCTTAGAGATGCGCTGTGGTCCTGTCTTGGCGAAGGGGAGTGGATATTACCTGCAGACTTTGACACTCGCAAAGATCGTCCTGGGCGACTGAGGACTCGGCAAGAGTTGTGGGGATCGATGAGGAGCGTGCTGGCGCGCCATGACAATGCAGAATTTCTGCCTTTTGCACAAGAAGTAGCCGCAATGATCAAGGAGATAGAGAAAAACGAAACGGACGGAGATGTCAGGGATGAATTTCAGCGCGTGATAAATGAAGTTTGCGCCGGCGCTACATGGAAGGTGGCTTGTTGCAGTGTGGGTTATGCGTACCGGGCAGCGGTGGAGGATGCTATTAATATGGGCCTGCAGAGAACGGTCGATTGCATGCTTGGAGATATTGTTGAACATCCAGTATCCAGTGAGTGTTAACAGTGGTATCCGCATATCTGAAGATATATCTGAAGATTCCAGTATACATAGTTATCGAGTCTTTCTCCTCTCTTTTCTGTCTGATTATCTAATAGTTATACACTTGGTTTGTCTGCTCGAAGCATTCTCATTGGTTGATGGTGGTACGTACCATCTTACTGTGGCAAATTACAGAATGCTCATTGTTTGGCAGATAGTCTTTTTCGGTCATGATTAGTGAACCGTGGCGCTTTGCTTGAGTGTGGCTCTCACAACTGCTATTGGTCAGCAATCCGAGCTGGCTAGACGCAATCTGGGTAGGCTGGCTCTCAACTTGCTGGAAATGATCTAGACGCGTTGGCTGGATGCGATCTAGACGGGTTAGCCCTCGGGTAGTTGGACGCGATCTGGACAGGCTGGCTCTCGAATTTCTGGAGCCGATCCAGACGGGCTTGCTCTCTACTGGCTGGATACAATTTGGACGGGTTCGGCTGGCTGGACGTGATCTGGATGGGCTGGCTCTCGAATTTCTGGAGACGTTCGAGACGGGTGGACGTGCTCTGGATAGGCTGGCTATCTGCAGACTAGAGACAATTGAGATGGGCTGACTTTCGGCTCGCTGGATACGATTTGGACGGGCTAGCTCTCTGC
>Ga0307515_10008744_pt1 | contig 19674 bp, 11 predicted proteins | sample 17_EM_MG_FD_194513 | JGI IMG/M metagenome (GOLD analysis project Ga0307515, IMG submission 194513) | Populus trichocarpa ectomycorrhiza microbial communities from riparian zone in the Pacific Northwest, United States - 17_EM | ecosystem: Host-associated > Plants > Roots > Unclassified | place... | reverse complement strand
ATAGAAGCACTTATAAATGTAAACCCTTTATTCTGTCTCAGAAAACATAAAAAAAAAAATGGAAGAAAAAAAAAACACACCTGGCGACAGTAAAAAATGTACTGCACATCTTATTCACCAGATCATTACATTCGAGATCCAGCATCACAACACATGACCGATATTTGGCAAGAGTCTCCAAAATAACAACTCTCCTTCCAAATGATGGACTGCCAGTATCACTTAACCCACTGAAAGTGCCTACGATCAAGTGGAAAATATCCTGCACATAGATACACACCATCAAGATTGGATTAAAATTTCAAACTTTTATGATTAGTAATAAAGTGAATCAACCAATTCCATTAATTAATTGAGCTGGTAAAGCATACAAACCTTTAAAACTTCATCACTGTAAGGAGCTTCAGGTGCAGTAATCCGGGTTATCTCGCAAATACAGGTTGCAACTAGAAGCTTAACATCCCTATCTTGATGCTTCAACAAATCTGGCTTTACAATTGCATCAAGAAACGGCTGCGTTGACTCTGACACTGAAACCAGCGGTGATTGGTCCATCTCAGAAAGACAAGCAGCAGCTTGCTGCAGGTAAATCCATAAAGTAAATATTTTCAGCAACATTACTATAAAAACAAGAACCCTAAGATTGTACACTGTTGCATTTATGAATAGAAAAAAACTCAACACAGTTGCCTAAAACTCAAAATCATTAATAGATTTCAAACACAAACCAAGGTCGAATACATTTGAAAATTCCTAATATACATTAGCTTAGAGGTCAAGAGCAACATGCACCAGCACAAATTCAATACCTAATTCAGTTTCTTTTTCCTCTCTTTTTTGATAGGCAAAAGAAAAACAATATCAGGGCACCCTAATTCAACCAGTATAATCAAAAGCTTGGATCAAAGCCACACGTTTTAATCTCGAAAGATTTAACACACAAACAAAGTGAAAGTTAGAATGACAGCTCTTGCAAACAATGTGAAAGTTAGAATGGCAATTCTTTCATATTTGACATGTTAATTTGAGTAGCCCCTAAAACTTTCACCCATCTAAACTTCACAATCTACTTGGCTTCCAATTTTTCTTTGCCATCCTTTTATGTTTCACTAAGCATCCACTTTCCTCGGCTTAGGTCAGAAATTCAGCCCTAGAATCAAAACCAAATCCTCAAGAGCTCAACAGAATACACTTTAGAACCAAAAAAGGCAAATTTAACAAGTGACCAGACGAAGTTTTTCACGAGCTGCCAACCCTTTTGAAAGGGTGGCACTGCTAACCCTAATTCAAACAAACTCCCTCAACTATAACTCGAAACAAACAAAAAGGTTCACTAAAACAATCTACGTTATTCTACAACTTGACTAGCTTAACCTAAAAAAAGTTCCAACCTTTAAGCCCTTCTTACAAACAATTTTTCCCATGCAACAAACCCCTAATGCAAGAAATTCAGCTTAAACCAACCAAATTTCACTTCTTTTCATTCCCTTTCTAGGTTTTTCTCAGCAACCAAACAAAGAGTAGATTTTTGCTCAAATTCAAAAAATGGGGTTACCTTTAACAGCTTAATAACACCATCTTTAGTAGAAGGAAGTGTTTCCAGCTTGGATCCCACCTCCTTTAACTTCTCTTCAAGCTTCTTTTCCTCTTCCATTCTTTTTCACTCTTGAAAAGAAACACGTGGTCGTTTTCTAATTTCCAAGATTCAGTTTTTCAGACAAAACTAAATTACTGGTCCCCCGCTCTCTCTATCACACGCATGTCGAAAGGGTTAAAGGATTCGTGGTTCTTTTTTGTGTGTTTAAAGCTTTCTTCTATTTTTGAGGGGGGGGTCTTGATTTTGTGTTCGTTTTTCGAACAAGAAGGCGAAATGAACTCAAAATGTAAGTGAAATCACATAAATTTCTTCTGCCTTGTATATATCCATCAACATATCTAAGTCCTTCGCAGTCGCGTACGTGCGGATTCTTCCTTTTCTTCTTTTGCTGCGATGCCCCTTTGCTTTATCTTATTTAACTATTTCTTTCCTTTAGGTAATTCTATCGTTTACATTTGTGTATGGACTGAAAATCATGTGTAGTCCTTCTGCTTCTCATATCCGGTCAAATGAAACCCTGCTATATGAATCAATACCTTGATAGCAAGACCTAAGATCCCATTCACATGAAGGCTCACTTTTCTAGTGCATTCTAAGATTTAGGGTTTAGATTGTGTCCATTAAAAATGGTTGAAATCCAAATTAATTCTTGGATCACGATTAAAAAAAAATGAAAGTATATGATCATTAAACCAAATGTTGGAAGCCAAAAGATAACATTTAATTTTTAATTTTTAATTTTTATACAAGCTTAATAATAACAATAACATGGATATTTTTAAATAATAAACGAATAAATATATATTTTAGAAATTATCATATGTTGTGATTATAAATTATAATTACTTGGTTCATGCATATAGTTTTTACATGAAATGTAAATTATATCGTATCTGTTATTATTTATGAAAGAAAAATTAAATAAAAAGCATAAAAATATTTTGAGAACGAGGAAAGATTTTGATTTTATTGCTTAAAGTATTTATATGTCAACTTTTATAATTTTGAAAAATTATATTTTGAATATAATTTTGTATTCAACTTTTATTGCAATAAATACAGATAATTATATATTTCTAATCTCTCTCCCTACCCTTATTCATAGCATTGAAGCTCAAATCCATCCATCAAATTCTATACAAAGGAAGATTGGTTCATTGGAACAAACCCTACTTCATTCGTTCAATCAATGGTGTGATTCAAGATGGAGGGTATAATTGAAAATAAATTTAAAGTACAGGGGTAAAATCATCAAAGTAAGAAAATCAAGAAGGTCTCATGAGGGTATTGCTGCAAAAGTCATAACATATAAGGATACAATTCAGGATGTGCCCATGGACCGGAGCGATTAGTTGATGACGCACTCAAACTACCAAGTCACCCTTGGATTTTCATAAAAATAACATGAGTGCCCTTCTAGCTTTTGGTGGTGTATTACATATATCATACAGCTTTTTTTTTTCAATTAACAATTGATTAATCATTGATTATTTCGTAATTATGATTAACCATGACAATAAAAATGGTTATATGGAATGGTTGACGAATTATTCTGTTATTTTAAAAGTTTTTATTTTTAAAAAGAGTTAAAATAATGAAGTTTTAAATATTTTTAAAAAATTAAATCAAATCTTATTTCTAAATTGATTTATTAAATTAATCCACGTCAAATTTATATTTAATTAAATATAAAATGTAGATCCGAATTGGCAGATTGACCTTTGCAACCAGCAAGCCCATCAATCATCAATTTATCCCCACCAAGTACGACATCGTTTTTCCTGGTCTCCCAGCAAAGCAGCCTAATTGAAAACTGAACCAAACCCTAAACCCTTTGCTTCCCTTTCTTCAGTACTTCAATGGAGGAAGAGAAAGAGAGCGAACAAAATGACCAAAACACCCTCGAGAGCCAACCCAATTCACAGCCCACTCCACTCTCCAAAAACGCACAAAAGAAACTGCTGAAGCAGCAAAAATGGGAAGCAAAGAAAGCAGAGAAGAAAGCACAAGTGAAGGAGCAAAAAATGAAAGAAGCAGAGAGAAAGAGAAAAGAATGGGAGGAGAGACTATCAAGCTGTGCAAGTGAAGAAGAAAGGTTGAAGCTTATAGAGTCAAGGAGAGAGTTAAGGAAAGAGAGAATGGAGAAGAGGGCAGAAGAGAAAGAAGACAAAGTGCAGAGGCTTAGTAAGGCTAAAGAATTTGGTCAGAATATAGTGATTGATCTTGAGTTTGCTGATCTCATGACTAACAGTGAGATTCACAGTCTTGTTCAACAGGTGAGTTTTTGGCTTTTTTGTGTTAAAGTTTGGGACTTTTTTGTTTTTAACAATGGGTTCATGCTGTATAGTGTTTGTGCTGGGTGTTTTTAGTAGGGATTGGTGGTAATAATTGTTGGGTTGAGTTTTTGGGTCAAATTATGATGGCCCGTTTGGAGAAATGATTGAATTCTGATGTGGGTTCAATGCTGTTTTTTATGGAAATAGAGTTGTGATTCCATTGCTAAGAACTTTGCTGTAATGTGTGAAATGGCATTGGTGAATTTGTTTTAAGGATATGTTAGATTCATTTTAAGTAAGAATTGGTGCTCACAGTTGAGTTGAATTTAGTTGGTTGAATTATGATGGTGGATTTAGAGAAATGAGTGAGTTTCTGTAGTTTCGAGTTTCAACACAGCTTCACTTGAAAGAAGTTGGTGGTTACATTGCTAAGACTTCAGATGATTGCATCAGCCTCGTATCCGGTCTGAGTATTGTAGACAACAGACAAGTAAAATTATGGCATTTTAATAAAGTTATGATGTGGATATTTATACTAGAATTTTAGCTACAATTTGTTTGTGCCATTTACGAGACTTGAGTGCTAAAAAATTATGCTGAAGAGGTTGCATGATTGTATAGTTGGTGGGAAGCATAGGAATTTTATTTTTTTTAACAAATCCGAGCCAATGCTCTTTCAATGACTGATTATATCCTCACTATTTATAATGGCAGATTATGTATTGTTATGCTGTGAACAGAAGATGTACATCCCCCGGTCACCTCTGGTTGACTGGGTGCAGGGGGGAAATGGAGAACCAATTGCAAAGGCTCCCAGGATTTGATAAATGGATTATTGAGAAGGAAAGTCAGTCATATATTGATGCATTGCAAGATCAAAAGGAGAATTTGGTGTATCTTACAGCAGATTCTGAAACAGTGCTAGATGAACTCGATCTTAAGAAAATATATATCATTGGTGGGTTAGTAGATCGGAATCGGTGGAAAGGCATAACCATGAAGAAAGCAAGTGAGCAAGGAATCCAAACAGCAAAACTTCCTATAGGCAGTTACTTGAAGATGTCAAGTTCTCAGGTATGATTGGTCTTGGTCTCAACATTTGTGTTTTCTTCTTTCAATACTTTAAGTGTTGACTGTAATGTGGATTTTATTGCTTTTGTGCTTCTTCTTTTTCGTGTCACTTGTGCACTGAAATCACATTGATTGTAGAACATGTAGTAGATGCAAATTGGTACACGGAATGTGGTACTGCCGTTATGCATCGTTGCACACAAAGAGGGCTGAGTTAAGCGATTAGGGGGGAGTTTTACTCTTCATTGCCCAATATCTGGCAAAGGTGCCCGAGAGGGTCTCAATCTGTGAAGTTCTGCAAGAAGCAGTCGCTACTCTTTCCAGCCATCGCCCCCATGGATGGACTTAAGATGATTTATTTAGAGAACTTTCATTACAGAGGGCATTTTGCAATAAAAAAAAAGAAGGAAAGTTCATTCACAAACATACAAATTTATCTGTTGTGACTCAAAAATTGATGCTGTTGTGACTGAAGTAACCAAGACAGCTCATTTATCATTATCCTGTATCAATGCGAGAAAGGGGGTTTTCCCCATCTTGTGGCCCATTGATTTCCTCTGGAACACTGAACCTCAAGCCCTCAAAATTCATGGTCTTTATCTGCTAACTCTTTGCTCTTTTTTGTTCATTCGAGTGCAGGTACTTACTGTAAACCAAGTGGTAGAGATCCTACTCAAGTTTGTGGAAATAAAAGATTGGAAAGCTTCCTTCTTTCAAGTAATTCCTCAAAGGAAAAGAGGTGAAACTGATTCAGAAGAACTCCAGGGAGTTGACGGGGAAGAGTTGGAGAACGAAGATGACCCGTCTGATAAGAAAAAGCGATGCATTGAAGTTCGTTCCACGCAGTAGAACTAACTTGAATGATTGGCATTTGAATCTTTGCAGGCATTTAACTTTGTCAAAAGACCCCCCCCCCAAAAAAAAAAAAAATTGTCAGGAGAGTGATCTTGTTTTTCCGACTGAAAATGTCAATTTATCTCTTCAATGAGAGAGACTCACTTTTCCATTCACTATGCTCCTATATGGCGTTGATCAAACTTTGCCAACCCTTATTTTGCCACTCGCCCCCTCTGTTTCCTTGTACACCTGAACGAGGTTATTGACAGGCTACTTGAATTTTGATCACAGGCCATGTTTTCGGCATCTAGTTTCCATAGCATGGTGGAAAGGTCGCGGGTTCGATCCTTGTTGGGGGCTTTCCTTCTCAAATGCTTGCCTCCGTTGATAATTTATGCCCACAGGAACCTACTCTCCATTGTTTTTGTTTTTTTTTTTCATTTAATGGTTTTTATTGGTGAAAAATTTAATTTAAAGATTCAGGGTACGTTATTTTTCTTGGAATTGCTAAATCATAAATATCATTGAAAATGGTGTATATTAATGCAAATTTTGACTTGGAGGTATATGCTTCATTTTTTTGGAATTGCTGAATCATAAATATCATTGAAAATAGTGTTTATTGGTGGCCCCTGCATGCATCTTCTTCTCATATATCATCTTCGTTCGTGGATTTACTTAATCATAGTAATAATATCATTTAAAATATCGTGAGATTGCTCTTCACACGATTTGTATATGCAAGTTCTTTTGAATTCAATGAGTTTTACTTCAATTTTAACCTAGTTTCTAGTAATTAAATTTTTTTCACAATGTGATAAATTTTTGCAGTTACAGTGGTTAAAAAAAAAGTTATAAATTGTAATTAAGATTTAAAAACAAAATTCAGAAAACTATAATATGTAATAATTAATCAAATATTTTCAAGATAAAATATAATTTTAGTTACAGCTCGTCAAACCTACTCGTTGTACTACCAAACAGACCATAGTTAAGTTTTGTTATTGTTCTTTTTGAAAGCAAATTTATTAAATTTTACTTTGATTCGTGACTTAATTTAGAGCTTGAGTCATGGGTTCAATTTGTTAATATCTAAATCAATCTAAAATATGTTTTGATAAATGCATCAAATCTTATCAAATTATTTAATATATCAAGTTAATTTCTAAGTAATTTAATTTAAAATTCGGCAACAAATCAGCCACAGGACATTGAGTTTGATAATACCATTTGAAAGAGCATATAAGATATTGGGGTGAAAAATGGCATGCCGAAAGGGAGAAAAAACTGAACAGTACAAGACATCACATCAATATCTTATATAAAAACAGAAATTAAGAACCTAATTAAGAAATGAATTATGGTAATTAACTCCCAATTAAGCACTAACCTCCTGAACAGAAATAATTAAACTAGGAAATCTACAATAACACAGTGCCAGACACTAACCTCTCTAGCTATCTTCCCTTTCTAGCTAGCTCCATTTCTTCACCCACTAAACAACTAGTTATTAGCCTTACGTACAATTGTGGTTAGTGTAGCACTAATCTCAATCTCTCATTTATGCTGAGCAAATGCTTCAACATTAGCCAAAGCAGCAGCATGGGAGGAACTAGCATTGGGGGTAGCATCCCTCGTATTCATATATCCAGCTCCTATAGGAGACCCACCAAAGAACCCATGGTGATGATGGCTCACATGAAATGCTGGTGCATAAGCACCAACCCCAGCCATTGCTCCAAACTGATCAACATTGTTATTGTTATTCCTAGTACTCTTCACCAATGGCTCACATCTCATCGAGCCGCGCTCGCCCTCGAGTTCACGGTATCGGTGAAGATAGATGGTCAAGGGTTCAATGTAGTCATCAAACCCTAGCTTGCTCATTGCATAAAGCACATCCTCAGCTGTTATAGTCTTGCGTTGCTCGCGTTGGCAACGTTCATTGGCTTCACTAGTGATGAAGCTAATGTACTCAGATACGCATTCTTGGATTGTTTCTTTGGCATCATCAGATATTTTTGCATGTGAAGGGAGAATCTTGCGCATGATCCTGATAACATTGGCTATTGGCATGAACCTGTCTTGCTCTCTTACAGTACATTCATTAATGTCATCTGTGGTTACATGAACGTTGCTGTTGCTGCTGCTGTTGTGGTTGATCTCAGCAGTTAGCCTCATGTTGATCTCTGATGACAGGAAAGGCAATTATTATTATTTTTTCTAAAAAAAATCTTTTTCCATATTTTCATCTAATTTGTGGACTTTCCAAACCAACCCTGTCAAAAGACAAGAGAGTTTATTGTCGAGATCATAAAGCGGACAGAGACAAAGGCAGGAAGCGTTTTGAATCCTGAGAAAGAATGCATGGACGCCACTTGTTTCATATATTGCATGAACAATGCATGCCACGTGTACATAAGCTATGCGTTAACCATTGTTTGCTAACTATTTTCATCATCATCACGAGCCTAAGATACCTTGTCGACCATGGGGGGCATTACCATCTAGCTAGCTTACTTAAACAGATATGGTTAAAGATCAACACACGCAGAAGATTGAGAAAAATATGATAATCTATGTATACATAAATGGACATCAAAGCCGTTGAGAGATAGGGTTTGCATGTCATCACGATAAATCAATAGTTAATGTAAAAAAAAGAAATAAAATACATAACCATGCATAGAATCAATGCAACATGTCTTCTTGTTTAGAGGGGAAGAAAAAGAAAATTTATAGCATTTCTTTGCTTGCAAGAGAAGATGATGCCTATATATGAACATGAAATTAATTAAAAAAACATGGAAAAGCATTAATCTTTATAATAATAATCTATCTTCATTGCCTTAATTTTAAAGTAGGTTTAAACTTAATTTCTTATAGCACTACAACTTATCTTCTTGTATGATAAGATTAAGCTTACCTGAGCTTGTGTTGAGGAGCTTGCGGTACCCATGAAAGCCTCCTCTACGGTCCATTAATTTCTTTGTGGAAATTAACACTCTTTTTTTCTCTATTAGTAGAACAACTTTAATTTTTTTTCTTCTTCTTGGAAGTGAAATTGAAAGAAAGACAAGGGCAAGTGTCAGTATTTATAGAGCTGAAAAGTGGACCACTTGGCAAAGGGGCGATGTGCACGAAGCATGAATCCTTTATATATAACTAGCTATATATAGCTAGTTTTTAAATAAAATTTACTTGGATCGGAGAGAAAGGAACAAGATTTTAGGCTGTCAATGGCAGAAGTACATTGGTATTCCACAAGAACAGACAAGAAAAACAGGCATGCTAGCTTGCTTTCTTGCTTGGATATTAATGTTGTTTTCAGTTTACACTCCCTCAACGCTTGCATTTCAGCCATTGGGCGATTCAATGGTATTGCAAAGTGGGTTCTCTTGCTTGGACCTCAACTCTAACACAGTTGAGTTTAATATTGTGATCCAGTTGAATAGAAATTAAACTCCCCAAAAAAATAAAAAATTGACAGCTTGATCTTCACTTACTTAGAGGCTTGATGAGGAAGTAAAGAACAAACACCAAAATCACAGGAAGAAGAAGAATGATCAAACCAAAAGAGGGTCCCACAGGACCCATCCCTAATGGAGCAATCAAGAGAATAGCTGCAACAACCAAGAGTACCGCTGTTGAACAGCCCCCCCACCCGTAATCTTCATCCATCGTGCAATTAATTAATTAAATTAATAATATATATTTGTACCAAATTTAATTGTATTAATAAAAATTAACCAAGAGTGTATAAAGTGGATGTCCTGTTGAAACTAGGAGGAGGACGGGAGGAGGAGGAGGAGGAGGGATTTTTGACGGTGTAATTATCAAAAGGGAAACATATATATATATATATATATATATATATATAGAGAGAGAGAGAGAGAGAGAGAGAGTTGCATGGTGGCTATTGTTGAAAGGATGCAACGGGTGGCTAGTTAGGACAAGTTTCCAATTTTCCATTCATCTTGTATTAATTTATTGTTTCTTTTTTTCTTTTTTTTCCTGTAATGATTTTTTTTAAATAAGAAATTTCTGTCTATTTTTACAATTTTACTTTAGTTATTATTTTATTGTTAAATGATATATCTTTCAATCAATTTGTACTTATAAAGATAATATTTATATTTCTAACATAATTAAGGAAAAGGTATATCCACAAATAGAAACAATAACATTTAAGGATACTGTTCTTGTTAAAAATTCATTATGAATATTGACTAGATTTTGTTCTTATCTTACAACATCATGTAGATTAATATTTTGCAGATTTTTTTTTAATGGTTTTACGAAGAATATAAATGTCAACCCCAACATAACTTGATATTTCTTGAAAAAATCTTGATGATAAGTTTTAAATTGAATTGGTTTTAACATTAAATCAATTAATTTTATGCTTGAAATTGTGTTTTTAAATTGTATTTAATATGAAAAAGTATTAAATTGATTTTTTTAATATTTTTTAATAATTTTAATGTGTTGATGTAAAAAATAAATAAATAATTAAAAAAAATTATTTTAATATATTTTTAAGCCAAAAGTATTTTATATAACAATATTAAATATATATTAAATCTGGTTCACCCAGTGAAGTTCATCGAACAAACCCTTCTAGACTTGGCCAGGTAATTTTTTAAGGCTGACTCACTGGTAGGCAAAGTTTCATTTTGGTCCCAAATGTTTACATGACAATAAAATTTAGTCTTTTAACTTCCATATAGAAGAAGCCAAAACAAATAATGAAAAGGAAGGTATTTGCCTCCACTGCCTCAATTTCCGTTATCCCTCTCACCTGCCCCACTTTACATCCACCAAGGTATGCCACTCATAACTCTTCTTCTAAAAAAAATCTATCTTTCTTGATTTAGCTGTTCATTGAACTATTGCCATGGCATCATTTAGATTACCACCAACTTCTTTAGACTCATTTTATTCAAACAAGTCAAATTTCTCTACAAACCCACTTCATTTCCCTGGCAATTCTACACTTTTTTCCATTTCTAGTTGTATTCATTTGATCACTTCTTTGAGTAGATTTAGTGCTGTTAAGGTGTCTAGAATCGAAACTGAATTGTCTGAAAAGGACCCTTTTTTATCAACTTCAGAGGGTTTGGTTAGTGAGAATGAACAAAAGGACCTGGATTCTGAACATGAGAGAAAAATTAAGTACAAGGGCGCTAAGAAAGGGACTAAGAGGGAAGTGGGTTTTAAGTTTAGTTGTAAAAGGAATGGTAGCAGGCTAGAAAGGGAGGGCTTTTTCGTGTATGATGGTGAGTTGGATGTTAATTACTCTGTTGTTGGGTCTAATATGAGCTTAGAGCAATGTAATGATGTTTTGAAACGGCTCGAGAAGGGTACCAGTGATGATAAAACTTTGAGGTTTTTTGAGTGGATGAGGAGTAATGGGAAGCTTGAAAAGAATGTTAGTGCTTTCAATGTTGTTTTTCGAGTGTTGGGTAGGAGGGAGGATTGGGATACTGCTGAGAGGATGATTAGGGAAATGAGGGAGAGTTTTGGTTCTGAGCTGGATTGTAGAGTCTTTAACACACTTATTTACTCGTGCTCTAAACGGGGGAGTGTGGAGTTGAGTGGGAAATGGTTTAGGATGATGTTGGAGCTTGGGGTTCAGCCAAATGTCGCTACTTTTGGTATGGTAATGGGGCTTTACCAAAAGGGTTGGAATGTTGAGGAGGCAGAATTTTCTTTTGCTCAAATGAGGAGTTTTGGGATAATATGTCAGTCCGCATACTCGGCAATGATCACTATTTATACCCGTTTGAGTTTGTATGACAAGGCAGAAGAGGTTATCGGTTTGATGAGAGACGATAAGGTGGTGTTAAATTTGGAGAATTGGTTGGTTTTGCTTAATGCTTATAGTCAGCAAGGGAAGTTAGAGAAGGCCGAGCAGCTGTTGGTTGCAATGCAAGAAGCCAAGTTTTCCCCTACTATTGTTGCATACAATATATTGATCACTGGTTACGGAAAGGCATCCAATATGGTTGCCGCTCAACGGCTGTTCTCAGGCATCCAAAATGCTGGATTAGAGCCTGATGATACAACCTACCGTTCCATGATTGAAGGTTGGGGTCGTGTTGGCAATTATAAGGAGGCAGAATGGTACTATAAGGAGCTCAAGCGGCTGGGATTCAAGCCTAACTCACCCAACTTGTACACGCTAATAAATTTGCAAGCTGAGCATGGGGATGAAGAAGGTGCTTGCAGAACTCTTGATGATATGCTGAAGATAGGGTGCCAGTATTCCTCAATCCTTGGAACTCTTTTGAAAGCATATGAGAAGGTCGGAAGGATTGATAAAATTCCTTTTCTTTTGAAAGGTTCCTTCTATCAACATGTTACCGTTAACCAGAATTCATGCTCCATTCTTGTCATTGCTTATGTAAAAAACCTGTTGGTTGATGAGGCTATAAAATTGTTGGGTGACAAAAAATGGAATGATCCAGTTTTTGAGGATAACTTGTATCATTTGTTAATCTGCTCATGCAAGGAGCTGGGCCATCTTGACAGTGCTGTTAAGATATACTCTTTGATGCCCAAATCTGATGATAGACCAAATTTGCACATCTCGTGTACCATGATTGACATTTACACTACTATGGGTCAATTTAATGAGGGGGAAAAACTTTATATGAAGTTAAAATCTTCTGGAATTGGTTTAGATGTGATTGCTTTCAGCATTGTCATAAGAATGTATGTCAAAGCTGGATCTTTGAAGGATGCTTGTTCTGTTCTAGAAACAATGGAGAAGGAAAAGGACATGGTTCCAGACATTTATCTGTTCCGGGACATGCTTCGCGTTTACCAACAGTGTGGAATGATGGATAAGTTAAATGATCTGTATTTCAAAATCTTGAAGAGTGGAGTTGTTTGGGATCAGGAGTTGTATAATTGCCTCATAAACTGCTGTGCTCGTGCTCTGCCAGTTGGTGAACTTTCCAGACTTTTCAATGAGATGCTTCAGCGTGGTTTTGATCCTAATACCATTACCTTCAATGTCATGCTTGATGTTTATGCTAAGGCTAAGCTTTTCAATAAAGCTAGGGAACTGTTCATGATGGCTAGAAAACGAGGATTGGTTGATGTAATCTCTTACAATACCATTATAGCTGCTTATGGACGCAAAAGAGACTTCAAAAATATGGCATCAACCATACACACTATGCAATTTGATGGCTTTTCAGTTTCCCTCGAAGCCTACAACTGTGTGTTGGATGCCTACGGGAAAGAAGGTCAGATGGAGAGTTTTAGAAGTGTCTTGCAGAGAATGAAGAATTCAAGCTGTACTGCTGACCATTATACATACAACATTATGATGAATATCTATGGAGAGCTAGGGTGGATTGATGAAGTTGCAGGTGTGCTCACAGAACTGAGAGAATGTGGGCTGGGACCTGATTTGTGTAGCTATAATACACTGATAAAGGCATATGGAATTGCTGGAATGGTTGAAGATGCTGTGGGTTTGGTCAAGGAAATGAGGCAAAATGGGGTAGAACCTGATAAGATAACCTACACCAATCTGATTACTACATTGCAGAAGAATGATAAATACTTGGAGGCTGTTAAATGGTCCTTGTGGATGAAGCAGAGGGGACTCTGAAGCACACCCAACTAAAGTACATATAGTTTTCTCTTTTCAGTAATCTCTTCATCAGACTCTTTTAAGTCAGAAAGAGCCTGGCATGGATGATGGATCCTACTTAATACATCTGAAGTTTTGGCACCCTAGGTGAGATATTATATTCATGTCTGTTGTCTACGTATCGCTACTTCTGAAATAATCTTCCATCTTCTTGGTATAAGTGGCTCTAACTTTTTCTGCTCATATATTCATGTCTACTGTTAGTGTCCGATGCCTGCCAATTGTTGAATAGATTTCGTGAGATTCTTTCTGATTACCAACCTTTCAGCTGATTTCTGTTGGACATGGCTTGTGATAAATTCATACAAGTAATTGATGAAAACCAGAACGCTATGGAAAGTATTGTTTTACTGTTACTGCTAATGGTCACATATAGGTGGCCTACTTTTTGTGCAGGTTTCCTGTCTTTTATTGCTACCACTGAACTCCTTTCCTTCCTGAAAGATAAAAAGTTTTTCTGATTATTTCAGAATGTGTATCAAGTATTCTTGCTTTCTTCCTTAATCAGATGGAACACTTAGTTGATAATCTTTTGTTCTACTACAGAGTCTCAAGATTCTGTACAGTTGGGAGAAACTGGCTCTATGTGAAATGGTCAAAAGGTGTAAAAGACACATGGTGTAAAAGGTGTAGCATCCTTGCATGTCTTGCCCTCAGAATATGGTTATGCAGAAGTGAAAAGGCCAGTTGATAAATCAACATCAAGAACTTAAATGATGGTGTGGATATCACACAGTCAAGTCAGTCAAAGCACCGATAACTTCTGCTTTGAGAATTTATCATTCTGGTGCATTCTTTCCACGGAAGTGATGAAATTCAGTTCGATAGAGGTGTTCGCATTTCTAAGTTCAATCGGTGTTTCTTCTGCAAACCAAACTGGGTTGTATATATGCATAAATGTCTTATGTATCAGAAATCAGTTTATATTTCTGCCCATTTTCACGTCAGAAAACAGTGTCGTTCTTCATGTATTGGTTCATGTAATTACAAGAAACTTTGATTTTGCTAGAGCCATGTCATTTCAGACTGAATGTTGCAAGTTTAATATCAGGTTGATGCATGGCCTGGTTTTTACTTGTGTGGACTTCCTCATTTTGTTCAATTTGTCATAATTACTATCATAGTTTGCTTACATGAAAATATTTCACGAAAAAAATTGTTGAAAATATTTTACATGAAAAGTTTTTATAATGTTTGGTATCTAATAATTTAAAAAATATGATGGTAATAAAATGATAACGATAATGTGTCGTGGAAGTGGCAATGATAGAGGCAGTGGAGATGGAGTAGTGGGGATAAAGAGATGGTAGCGGTGATTAAAATAGTTATATGATATCATGAATGAATTTTTTGTGTATAAAATATTTTATGAAACTTATAAATTAAAAATATTTTTGTATAAATGAACTAAGTTTTGTATAAAGATTAAATGCAAAATATTTTATATTAACAAAGTTTTATGTAAAATATTTTACTAGAAACAAAAGTAGAAAATTCAAAAAAATATTTTTTCTAAAATATTTTACATAAAACAAACAAATGTGTTTAATGTTGATTAGGGTTAGAGTAACCCTTCAAAGATAATTGGAGCTTGAATCATGATAGGTGAATAATATGGAAATTTTGTCTGCAGCTTATTTTTGCCTGTGCTAATATACATTACTGCTGGTCAAAATGTAACCCAAGTGTGAATTAAATGTTAGATTTGTAACCCTCTCATCTGTATAACCAGACTTGAGTGTCTCTTTTCTTGTTTGTGGTTGGCATGACTAATGGTCCTAAAATATTTTCTCTGTTTCTCATGGCCTTGCTGACAATATCATCCATCCTTGTATTTCCATATTATATGCAGCAGCCAGAAGGCCTAGAACCGTCTGAGATATTGATTTTTCTATTTTCACTCATTCCTCTCCTCGCCCTCTTGTATTCTTTTGTCCTTGCACTGTGTGTGGTGATGCTGCTGGTTTGCCATGAGGAATTTCGTCACATTCTAGTTTATTGAGCTGCATGAATTTTTCAAGACTTGAGCAGCCATGAAGGGTGAAGAACCATTCCAGCATTTGATGAGATTGGTGACTATTCTTGTGCATTGTCTATGATGCAACTTTTCTTCTCTTGACCTTTCCCCTCCTTTAATGGCGTTTTGTGATAGCAATTGATCAACACACTTGGTTGACAATAGCAATTTGTTAAACGTTTTTGTCATTGAATAGTGGATGAGGTTTTGATGTGTTAATTGTCTTTGTTCATTATATTTTATGCAGTCAAGAGGCAAGACATAAAATACTGATGCAGGTTTTGATCTCCGAGACGCAGCCCAGGTCACGTTAAAAATATAAACCAAGAACAAGTTGATCCAGTCAAAACCTAATTTGGCTTTTAATTTTTTTTCAAAACATCATCATTTTGATTGACTAGGGCTAATCTGCAGACCTGGGCTAATGTAATAACTGCACATATAACTAGCAATAAGAAGATAAAAGCCTTTTCGGTTCTGGTTTAAAACATAAGAAAAATTCAGAAATTTTATCACCCCTGAATATAGCATGGAAGATCTATTTGCCATGAAGATCAAAACACAACCATATTCAGCAGAAAGAATCTCCCTGAAAGCTAAAGAAACCACAATACTCGTAGAATAAGGATTTGATAAAGGAAAATGAAACAAGGAAACTAATGGCCAAATTGCACCTTTTTCTATCAAATGTAATTGCAAGAACGATTGGTACTATCAAATCCCCCCCCTGCAATGCATAGCTAATGCAGGAACAGACAATAACAGTTCAAGGAGTTCTACTCTAAGTTAATACAGACACATAAATGGACCAGAAGTCACGTCAAGGTAAGATTCGAGAAAACAAAGACTTGAAATGGTTTGAGCATTTCAACCTTTACCAAGAGTGCAGTTAGCTTGCTTGCCTGTATTGGTAGAGCCATTTCCCAGATTAACAAATCCATTATTGTATAAGACATCCAATTCGTGAAAATAAGGGTTCACTGTAATATTTTCAAATGGATTTTTCACCACACTTCCCACTGACTTTTTGAAGTGCTTGTTGATGTTTTCCCATTTCTCTTTGCAGTTCTTTGCGGTACTGTTGTAGCCCATATTGCACATTCCATCAGATATTGCATCCCAAATATTGGTCCCTTTGGAGCCTGTAACTTGCAACTGTTGATCCCAAGCAGTTCAAAGTGTTATAAGTGCTTGCACCTCAGCTTCCAGCCATCTTCTATTACTTTGGTCACACTTAAAAATGATTTTGAGTTGGAGCATTGCCTCCATTTGAGACTTCGATAACATGACCCGTCATGTTCTGGATGAAGGAAATGAGAGCTAGGTTACGAGAAGTCTCTTGAGCCCTAGCCTCGTTATCCCTTTCCATCCTTTCCATCTCCTGCTGTTTCCAAGCTTCTTCTCTTATCATCGTCTCCCTTTCTCTACTCTCTATCATCTCTACCAACTGTTTATGCATCTCCTCTTGCTTCTCCATCACTTTCATCACCAAACTCTCCAAAAACTTCTCAATCTTTCTCTTCGATCTCCTCTTTCTCTTCCGACCAACAGATTCTCCCGCACCAACCGACGAATCATCAGCATTTCCATCACACGAGCATAAGCTGAAAATAAAGGGAACCACATTAAATTGGTTTCTAAAGAACACATTTGTCAATCTACACTACTACTACATCAACATGATCCAAGGTCGGTTCAGTTTACAGACTTGATTCAAGCTGTCCCTCAACTTATAAAAGAGCCAATCATCTCTACCATCACAGTAATTCTCGATCCCACGCATGATAAAACGAACAAAAACAATTGCAGACACAATCACACTCCCAAATGAAACATCATACTAATCACCATTACATACAACAAGACACATTGCCACTTTCCTAGCTTAATTAGAATGGTCAAGCTGTTTTAACATACTACATTACATCCTTAGCAAATCTACCGTAAAATCACCATAACCCTTTTCTTAATTTCCTAAAAAAATTCAATTTAATTAACATTATAAATACTTGAACAAATTATTTATAAAAAAAAAAACCCACCTTTGCAGGGGAAAAAAGCTTAAGCTAAAATCTCTTAAAAAATAAAAAAAAATTATAAATTAATTAGCTAACAGATAATTAATAAATAATTTTTTTTAAAAAAAATTATAAACTTGCCTAAATTCATCTTCAAGAAAACCTTCACCTGAACCCAACCCGAGTCCACCACCACCATTAACAGCTACGTCACTCGCTTCTCCACTAACAAAACCCCACAGCTTCTCTCTACCGTCCTCCCCAGAACCCGAAGGAACCCGGCCATTTCCTCTAATAGGACGGAGCTTCTGTGGAAGCAAGCTGTCAACATCACTCGACCCAACAACCGCCGCAGCTGAAGTGGAGATATCAAAGTTTCCGGTGGGTGGGAATGGAATTAGATGAAGAGGGAAGTCGTTAGGGTTTCGTATTTGCCGGTCATCGGCAGCTAGTAAATCCATTTTTTTTACTGATAATTAAAAAAAAATGGCTGCGTTTCGGGGGTTTTTTTAGCAGTAGTAAAAAAATAAAATAAAAGAAGGTAAAAAAAATGAAATGGAGGGACCTATGAATTTATATTCTTGGCCCTTTATTGTTTAAGTTTACAAAGTTTGTCCAGTAATGGGTGGATAATAAATAAATGGCCCTTTTCTTTTAAATGGGACTCATCAATGTTGATGAAATGATTTTTTTTTCTAATTAAAAATTTCATGAAATGAAATGAATATTATGGAATTTTTTAAAAAAAATCTATAAACATATCACAGAAATACTTAGTTAAATTTTTTCATATTTATAACATTATTTATGGAAAAATATCAAAATTTATGTTAGATAACTTTAAATGTAAATTAACACATGTCATATTATATATTAGAAATAAAAATTGAATTAAATTAAAAAATAAAATTAAGAAAATATATTAAATTGAATACCTAATTAAATAAAAAAAGAGAGTAGATGAGTTATATTAAAAAAAAATATTAAAGCATAGAAATCAAGCATAAATAATATAGGATTGGTGCGATGTAGGTGTTATTCCACACAAAAATTCAAATATGAGGATTTAAAAGGAATAAATGTAAGTATTTTGAAGAAAAAAAAACTTTCAAGTTTAAGTTTCTAGAATAAGAGATATTTTTTATTAAACAACTATCTTGTTTTAGTGGCTTAAATTATTTGATAATATTTTAAAATATTATTTATATTATTTTTTAACATATTATCCCGCTCACATGAATCTATCACTATCTTGTACTTAATCTTATTAGTTAAAATTAAGGTAGTCAGATTTAAATACATGATTGTTTGATCATCAATGTTTTGATTGTTAAATAAATATCTCAATCTAAAAATTTAAACTATTAAGTAAAACTTTAATATATAATTTATATAATTCTTTAACATACCTCTCCAAGTAAAAACTTTTTAGATTTGAAATTTGTATAGACTTACATTACTTTGTACTTAATTTTTATTAAATAAAATGAGAGTTATGAGATTTGAACTTATGACTACTTGATCAATAAGGCTCTAATATCATGTCAAAAAAACATTCTCAACCTAAAAACACTCGAGCTATTAGATGAGACTCCAAAATATAATTTATATAATTTTCTAATACCGATAACATATCAAAGAACTATCTCAATTCAAAATTTAAAAAAAAATCCCAAGATATAAATACAAGATTCAACATTTTTGAACCACAAAAGAAGAATAGTTTTCTATTTCAATTATAGGTATATCCAACCCTACCAAGGATATTATGGTCCTGTTTGGACCGTGTTCCATGAAATTTTGAAAATTTTTTATTTAAATTTAATTTATATATATATATATATATATTTATATTGTTTTGATGTGCTAATATCAAAAATAATTTTTTTAAAAAATTTATTATTTTAATACATTTCTAAATAAAAAAACATTTAAAAAAAAACGACCAGTACACTCTTAATCACAAACTACTCTACTACCTTTCTTTAGTTCATTTCTTGTGTTAGAAAGGACTCATCTATGAATGAATCCAGCTCGTAATGGATTTGTTTTTGAGTCAACGTTCTTAATACATTTTAGCAAGGGGTTTGATACATAAGTTTTTCTTGAATCATTGTAAGGTGTTCTTCATGTCTATATACTTTGAATGTTTTTGGTTCAAAGCATAATGTCCATTTGTTTGTTGTTGT
>Ga0307515_10008743_pt1 | contig 19675 bp, 2 predicted proteins | sample 17_EM_MG_FD_194513 | JGI IMG/M metagenome (GOLD analysis project Ga0307515, IMG submission 194513) | Populus trichocarpa ectomycorrhiza microbial communities from riparian zone in the Pacific Northwest, United States - 17_EM | ecosystem: Host-associated > Plants > Roots > Unclassified | place... | reverse complement strand
TACAGGCGTTAGCGGTCTTTGTGGTAATAAGTTAATATAGTAATAGGTTAATAGAGGCGTTATATACCGTAGTAATAAGCTTATTAATTTTAGGAGGTAACTTTAGTTCTATAGTATAAAGCTAGGGTATAGTTGGCTCTATTATAAGTAGTATGCCTAGGGCTAAATTTTATGCTTTTAGGATCGTCTATTATTAGAACTAATTATAGGGGTTATTTTTAGACTAAGGAAGGTCTTATAAGCGGCGTATTAGGCTATTAGGTTTAGTACCTTATACTCCTAGTTTATATATAATTTTAAAGTTAAAACTAGAGAGAAACTTATTCTAATATACTTAGCGTTGGTTTACCTACTTTATAGTTATAAAGTACTTAAGGTTATAATAGTCCGTAAGGACTTTAGTTAGCTAGTTAGGCTTTACTAAGAAGAGTTTTAATTAGAATTCTTTAAACGCTTATACAATTGTAAGGAGTTCTTTATTATAGATTTTATAGTTATACTCTTATAGTATAAGCTTAAACAAATAAAATGCGACTAGGTAAAGGAGACCGTTATTACCTATTTAGGAGAGGATGCCTGCGTTAACGTGGTCTAAGGAGTTGGTTTTAAGGTAGAGTTATTGTCCTAGTATAAAGTAAGCTAGGATAGGTGCTTTAGTAAAGGCATTTTTAAGGTCTTAGAACGCCTTCTCGCATTTAGGCGTCTAGGTAAAGCATAGTGTCTGTATGAGTAGAGGTTACGTGGTTATGTCTCTGATTAGTCATCCTTACGGTGACTCATCAGCCCCCTATTTAGGCACCGCGATCCTTACGATCCTCTGCGAAAAGACACGAATGAATTAAGAACTAGTTACCATATATTGCAATTGCAGTACCCCCCCGGGTGATACCGACACATAGGTATGTTTTTCTTTCTTTTATAAAAAGGCCCTTTATTTATATTATTACTATAAGTAGTGCTACTACGCCTAAGAAGTTGTATATAAATTTCTAATAGAAGTTAGCGAAACTAAGGAAGGCTTATACGTCCTTAATATAGTTAAGGGCTTGCTATTTAGTAATTATGTATACCTTTTTAGGGTCTATATAAACACCCTTAGAGGTAATAATTAGTTTAAGGTATTTTACTTCTATGACTAAGAATTTATATTTTATTAAATTAATGTAAAGTTCTGCGTCCCTAAGGCGCTATAGGACCTTTTAAACGTGTTCGGTATACTTAAAGGGGTTATTATTATAAATAAGTATATCGTCCAGGTACGTAGAGTAGAAGTTATTAAGATAATTATATAAGGCGTTATTAATATAGCTTTAGAAGGTGCCTAGGCCGTTATATACGCTAAAGGGTATAATAGTATATTTAAATTGGCCGAAGTATAATGCGAATACGGTTTTCTATTTATTACCTTCCTATATTTAGAGATAGTTAAAGGCGGTAATAATATTAAGCTTAGTATAGATTTTAGCTTAACTAAGCCGCTTAAGGGTCTTATATATGAGCGGAACTAGGTATTAGTTTTTAATTATAATAGAGTTAAGTCCTCTATAGTTAATATAGAATTAAATACCTCCTTCTAGCTTCTTAGCGAGAAGGATAGGGGCGGCTGCTAGTAATATGCTAGGATGAATAAATCCTTTATTAAGGTGCTTGTTAATATACTTTTTTATAACTAAAAGTTTGTCTTTTAATATTAGGTAGGGTCTCTTATAAGGTAGCATTTTTCCTTATTTAATATTAATAGTATAGTTATTAGGTTAATATAGGGTGAGTATATCTACGCTCTTTTATAAGCATATATTAGTAAAGTTATAATACCTCTTAGGGAGGAGCTTACGGAGTTCTTTATTGGCAAGTCCTTTTTTAAGCTTTATAAACTTCTTAAATTCTAAAGGTAAAAGTCCGTAAAGTTCTATAGGGGTATTATCTTCTAGAAGGTTAACTATATCTATCCTATTACTATAGAGGACGTAGTTCTATTCTTTATTAAGCTTATATAGTTATAATTAGGAAGCTATAGTAACGGTTTAGCCTTTTTAATATACTATACGGTAAAAGGCCGGGGCACTTATATAGTGGTAGTTAGTTATAGGTAGAGTAATAAGGGGTTCCTTAAGTTAATATCCTAGGGAGTAAATAAAGGCGGCTAGGCTATACCCTAGGCAAGTCTCTCTATAGTATTTAGAGTTAAAGGTTACTTCTCTCTTTTTCTAGTTAATGGCGGGGTTATATTATTTAAGCTAGTTTATTTTAAGGATAATAGGGTAGTTAGTAAGTGGTATAATATAGGCCTAAAGTTCTTCCTGGTGCCTATTTATATATAGGTAAAGTTATACTATATAGGTAATCTTCTATGCGGTATAATTACTATTAGCGAGTTATAGGGCGCGGGCTTTAGTAAGGGGTAAGGTAGGTAGGTTGTAAGTATATATAAATTAGATATTTATAAATTTATTAATAGCCCCGTAATTAATTATAGAACGGCTTTTATATTATTTTTTAGCAGTAGTTCCTATTATAGGTAAAACTATTTATTTCCGTCTATTTATCTTTATAGAGTTATCTATTAAGTAAGCCGATATATAAATCCCTCCGTTATTAAGGCGTCCTAACCCGTAACTTAGGGCTAGAACTTAGCGTTTTCCGCTTCCGTATCTAACTCTACCGCTATTACTACGTTTTTATTTTATATGGTAGTGGCATATAGTAATATATTTAGTATTTAGGGTATTAGGTTAGGTATTAAGTAGCAGCTACTAAACCTAGCTATTAGGTAGTTTGGGTTATTATAATAACAGCCCTTTTAACGGTATTTATAGCAGCGTCCTAGTTTCTAGAGTAGCTCGCGCTCTCTATCTAGGAGTTTTTATAGGAAGGTTAGTATAGAGAAATTAATATTAGTTCCGGTAGTAGGCGTTAGTGGCTTAGTATATATAGGTTTAGTAGGCCTAGAGGGCTTTTATAGAGAGGTCTTTAGGCAAAGATTAGTAGTAGCAATCTAATTTAGTCATCGTTTAATCTTCTGTAGAGCTGCTACTATATTATAAACATTATTATAGTTATAGCTAGCGGCTGCATAATTAAGGCAATAAGTAACTTTTTTAAGGAGGTCCTTCTAGTCTTTAGTATTATCTTAGGTAAGGGCTCCGGTATATTCCTAGAATTTAATATAAAATTTATTAAATAATTTAGTAGGGCTTATCTTTAGGACACGTAGTTTAGCTTAGTTAGTAGCCAGTAGGTCGTAGTTATAGTATATTAGGTTAAGATTATTAAGGACTTCTTAATAGGACTGCTACTTCTAGGGGCTACTAGTCTTCTATTAGGCGAAGAGTCTATTAAACAGTATACCCTTTATTTGCCCAATAATGTAGCCGATCTTAGTATCTTCTGTAGAAAAAAGGTAGGTACTCTAAGTTAGTTTCTCGCGGATTTATATCTTCTAGTAGCTGTATTCCTTATAGTCTCCCTAAAAGACTAGGGGATTAAGGTAGCATATATTAGACCCTATAGTAGTAGTTTAGGTCCGATTATTATAGCTTTTATTATTACTACTTTAGTAGGGGTTCCTATTAGGTAAAGCTGCTTAGCGCTAGCCCTCTATTAAGCGTTAAGTAGGTAAAGTTGCTAGGGGTATAGAGACTTAGGTGGCGTCATATGTAGTAAAGAGGTATCTAGTATTATTATAAATATACTTATTAAGCTAAGATTATAGGTATTTAATTATACCTTCTCTTTTAGTAATTATAGCAATTAGTATAATCTTAGCCTTCTTTAACTGTTGGATGTCGCGTTTAGATATACAGAGGTTATCTTTAGTTTCTTAACGTATATTATTAGCGAGCGCCTTATAAGCTTATAGGTCTTAGATAATATTGCGATCTTAGGTAGTACGCATCTCGGCTTATATAAGCTTTAGGTAGTAGTTCTATAGAAGGCGGTAATATTTATTAGGGTCTCGTGCTACTATTTTTACAAACGTCTTAGCGTCTTATATTTTAATTTTAATAGGTAGTAGCCCTTCTATTTACTTATCTATAGTTATATAGTTAATAAAAGATAAAATATTATTAGTGTCCGTCTCCTTAAGGGTTAAGGCTAGGGCTAATAAATTAAATTCTCCTGGGATTAATTGGCGTTGTAGATTAAGTATAGGTATTAGATTATTCTTTAAGTTTAACATAGTAGCTAATAAGGGATATCGTCTTACTATTATGGGTTGCTTAAAAGTATAAAATAAGGTAATTTATAGACACGCTGCTTTTAGCAGCGCCTATAGTATTATAAAGACGTAAAATTGGTCGTAGGCTAAGCGTTAGTAGTAAAAAAAGGCGTAATGTAATGTTATAGGACGGGGGCAGTGGCTATAAAGCGTATGTATTCGAGGAGTCTATAAGACGTTGCGCGATCAATCGTAAGGGTCGAGGGCGTAAGGAGGTGATATACTTACGCGTAGCTGACATAAGCTATACGCGAGGTATACGTAAGAGCATAGGGCTCTCCTATAGAGGCCCCTGCGGTGGGGTTCCGTAATATAGATAGTATAGTTTATAAAGTCCTTCTTTAAGGATTAAATAATAAGACTCGGGGCTTCATGAAATCGGCCTCTGCACCTCCACGCGGTGGAGCCCGGGAACCTGGCAGTACTATTAATGTTCCGTTAGGATCGTGTCAATAAACTACCAGAGCAAACGCAGAGACGTCCGTACGGCTGCGCACCGCTAGCGCTGCGACGGGTAATCGCGAAGAAAGAAGTTTCTGTTAGGAGGGTGAGCCCCAACAAGGCTTTATTACTAAAAAAAGGGTATGTTCGGTTGCAAATCGGCTCCATCTCATAACTGTTCAATCCGTGCGCCTTTTAGTGTCGCCCGTTCTGTAATTAGTGGCGGCTACCGCCGTGGCTCGTTTGAATCTGTAATAAAGGCGATTGTTCGGTAGCTCTAGACGAGGTCCCAGATTTGACTTCATACAATGCATGATTGATGTCGGTGAGTAATTCGAGTGGGCCCCTCTTTGCCACCAGGCCTCTATCACGACTCCCTACTTCAGTATAATAACGGAGCCTCCTCCTTGGCCAACGCCCTCTCTGCGATTAACGCTTTCTATACCTTTGCCTACCTCCCGCAGGAGCCGCAGTAGAGCTACAGCAATGCCTGCGACGCCTGCGACGCCCTAAAATAAGCTTATCGCGATCACAAAGGTTAGGATAATAATATTATATAAGGCATGTAAATGCGATAGCAGTATCGCGATCGGGTTATGTGGAGTTACTATATTACAAGAAGTCGTGCATATAAGAGCTCTAGATTGTAACGGAATATAGAACGGGAGCTTGAAGGCTACATATTAAAACGGTGCCAAGAACCTCATTTCAACTACCGTATATAGTATAGCTTGCAAATTTGACGCGCTTACCGATATGGAGGAGCTCCATATTCAAACGGTGTCAGATCTACCGAACAACACCCTCATTTTCACATTTGAGCTCCGGTTCCGTTACAATATGGAGCCTCCATATTCGTAACGGAGGTGCAACCGAACAACCCCAAAAATTTAGGAACACGACCAACTTATCTTTATATACGGTCGACCTGCTTAAATCACGGCATCTAAATTGGCGTCCTCCTTCTACACAGCATAGCACGCTATGCTGCACGACCCTATACAGTATAAACGTACGCCTTACAGGCTGAAGCCCGCGATAAGCCTCTTTATCTACCTACCTTCCGAAAGCCTCTCGTCCATTGCCTTTTAAGGCCTCTTATTTACCCGCCTTTATTATTACCTAATAGCTTAGACCTGCCGCATGCGGTATATGTCCTCCTTTATATTATAAAGGAACTAGGTTAGGGCCCTAGGAGAAGACACCTAGCACTAATTACTATCCTATTGTTTTGGTTTTAAAAAAAAGGTTATATAGGACTAGATATAAATACATTATATAGAAGGGCAGTAGATTATACTAGAAGGTATAATAATAAGATTGGATTATGCTGTAAGTAGGGAAGCTATAAATAGCATATATGTATGCATATAGGGCGGAGTAGGGGAAGGGTAGGTACACAATTCCATATAGGCAATAATAGATAGGGCAAGACAGGCATTTAAAACACCTTCCTTAGGGGTCTCTAAGTAGTAACCTGACGGTATTTTTCCCCCCGTTAATGTAGTACGAATGCTATCTAGAAGTATTACCTCTTACGTTTCCCTTAGGGGTTTTTTGTTTACCTAAAAAATGGGTTTTTCTCAGTATACATATTGAGTTTTTACTATAGGAATTAGTCTGCGTGGACCCATTAGGGGGACCGGGTCGGACAGTAAATTGAATCTATTATTATTAATAAGACTCTTAATTAAAGGATATATGGTATAAATAATATAGACGAACACTGGTATACCCTAAGGCTTAGCGCTATTGCCAATTATATTCCTTTTCTTTACCTATACGCTCCTACCAGAGCTATAAGAGGGCACTACTACGGTATTTGGGTTCGTTAATAACTTTAATATACTAATATATAGTAAGACTATAGAGGAGAACTATAGAGCCCTAAAAAGGGCATATAAAGTATATATAGCGTAGGCACGCAGGTATAGGGTAGTATTTGCCCCTAAAAAGTACTACTTTATTTACCTTATAAGGAGTTATAAGAAGTTTAATATAAAGGCCTTAGTTAATATATAGGGCTTTATAAAAGGCCTAGTTAGTAACCTACGCGTACTAGGGGTAGAGGTTAACTTAAAGCTTAAATAGAGACTATATATTAATATCGTTAAGGCAAAAACGGTTACCTAAATAGCTGTACTAACCTGGCTTATAGCCTCTATATAGGGCGCCTCCTTTTAAAAGGCGCGGATAATATACTCCGCTATAGTCCGGCCGGCAATCTTATACAGATATAGTACCTAGTATTCGCTACTAGAGTAAATAAAGCCTAAGGAAATAAGCAAAACTAAGCTACGCTAGCTAAGTATAGTATAGAACCTATACCTCTATACTATTACAGAGGCGTATAAATTAACGCTAATAGTAGTGCTAGAGTATAAGATGGGGTTTCCGCCGCTTTAGATATACCTTAAAGAGCTAGCTATAGCCTACGCGGAGAGGACACAGGAAGGACTAGTAAGAGAGTATATTAAGAGGGAGTGTAATACTATACGGGCCATAATAATATACTAGCTCCGGCCTAGAACGAAGCTATTAATACGGCCTACTAGATGGGATAAGCTTAAGAGAATAGCGGCTACTATCTTAGGGATAGACATGCAGCTAGTAGGACTATTTAAAGCGTTATATAGAAAGAGCAGAAGGACTAGGGTAAAAGAGGCATTTAAAGAACGGTGGAAAAGGGAGTAGGAAAAGTACTAGAGTACGCTTATCTACCATATAACGGCCTAGGCTAAGCTATAAAGTATAATGGTTTTTAAACACTATATAAGGTGTAACGAAACCTTGTAGCAGGAACTACGATAGGCTCGTTATTAGGCTAGGTGTGTAGGTAACGCAAATTAAAATTAATAATATAATAATAACTAGTGGAGTGGTTGCCTAATAGATTAACTCTAATTATATTCTAAGAATTACTATAAGGAAGGAACTATCTAGGTAGGGACTAAGGGTCCTTAAATACACAACCGTACTCCTATAAAATCTTTTTTATACATAATATACGTGTTATACGTATTATATATACGTTCTCTTTATATACTTTATATATTGCGTATAACGTTATATAACCTTAGTTACTATTCCTTATTATATAGTTTTATTAGTTCTATCCTAAACTATACCTAAATTAACTAACTAGCTTCTTTCGACTTTTCCCTAAGTAGTTATAATATTATACTTAAAGCGTCCGTAATACTACCTCCCTTCTCTTTATCTTTATCCTTAAAGATTCCTAGTATCTCTAAGTTATTTACTAGAGGTATAATATCCGTCTAATTAATTTAGTTAATATTGTTACTTATTATACCTAAAGCTCCTTCTTCTTCGCAAGCGCAACGTCGTGCTTATACTATTACTGCGATATTATCTCTAGGTAAAATTATACCGTTTCTATATTCTCGCTGTTTAAAAGAGGGGTTAGTCTATATCGCATTAGTGAACCTATCTTCTTAACAACCGTCCTCTTATTTAGAGTGCACTAGAGTAAATATTTATTTATCCTATAACATTTACTCTATCTCTAATATTAAATGTGCGTAACTTATTACTTTTAATAGCCGTTTAGTTCCCTAATTAATTTATCTTAGGGTCTTATATTTAATCTGCTGCTGCGCGGCTAGATAGTAAACTATCTTAGGCTCTTATTAAGTTAAAACGTTCTTATAACGCGGAGCAGAAGGCCCTAAAGGCTTAAATTATAGCGTCCGCCCAGTTACTCCGTCTTAAAAAGGTTTATAAGAAAGTTTGTTCTAAGGAGTAAAAGCTAGTAAAATAGGGTCTATAAGAACTTAGTAATAAAAAAACGGATCCTTTTCTATCCAAGAAGGAAATAAATCTAAGTAGCTTAGCAACTGCTCTTCTTAGGTCCCCCTTAGGTAACTCATTCTTTAGCGATCCTTCTTTATTAATACTACCTAACCTAATCTCTTCCGATACTCCTATACCTTTCCTATAGCGTTTCTTAGGTTCTCTAGTGGCTCCTAGGTAGTCTTAGTATAGCCTATCCACTTTACCTTATATTATATTTTATCGTTGATATCCTTATAGCTAATAATCTTTAAAACTTACTATTTGTCTTCTTCCTATCCTCTATATATATCTGCTTTATAAACTAGTGGCTTAATATTTTTATATACTAGCTCTAGCATTGTAATGTGTTATATAGGGTAGATCTTTATTTTAGCTAGTAGGTTTAATTTAAACGTAACTAGTAAAATTATTTACTTAATTTTAAAAGGTCCTAGTCTAATATAGTCTAACTTCTTGCTTAGTCGTCAACCCTTAAAATTTTTATATAGCAGCTATACTTTATCTCCCTCCTTAAGATCTAGTCCCTTAGATCTCTTAGCATTATAATACTTTTTTATTTTTTCTTATACTTTCTTTACTAATTCTATAAGGTCTATATAAAGATTTATTAGTATCTTTATTCTTTCTTTAGCTGTGCTATTTATTTTCTTCACTTACTGTAGTAATAACGATATTCTTAGCTTATATCTATAATTTGCTTTAAATAGTAATATACCTATTCCTTTTTATAGCGTTACGTTATACGTAAACTATATAACTAGTAATAATAATACCTAATTATTCTATGCATAATTAATATAGTACCTTAGATACTGTTCTAGTGTCTAGTTTAATCTCTCTATTTAACCGTCTATCTGCGGATAATATGCGGTAGAAGTTGCTGCTCTAACTCCTTATTCCGCTAAAAATACCTCTTAGAATGCTGCTATAAATCTTAAATCCCTATCCAATATAATTTTACTTAGTACTCTATATCTTACGAATACTTCTTTAATATAGATTCTAGCGACGTCTTCTACTAATATTTCTTCTATGTATATTATAAAGTATCCCCACTTTATAAGCTTATCCACTATTACTAAAATCGCGTCACAATCTTATCCAGTAATAGGATCTTTTAACTTTAGTAACTTTATAATAAAGTCCTATAATATAACCTCCCATAGTCTCTCTAGTATTTTAATAGGTTATAGCCCTCCGTACAGCTTATACCTTATTAGTTTATTTCTCTAGCAATCTAAATATTCTTTTATAACTTTTTGTACTAAGCCCTAGATTCCGTTAATAATATACTCCTCTTAGAGTCTTAACACTAAGCCCCTAGCTTTATTGTATCCTTATAGTATTCCCTTAGAGAAATCTTCTACAAAATACTCTGCTATGCTTCTTAGGATATACTTTGCCTCTCTATACTTATATAATATTTCTTTTTTTAGGTATTCTAACTGTTCTTCTAGCTATACCTTAAAGATTCTTTATACCTAAAAGCTCTTTAGTATCTTATAGACTCTTTCTAGTTTGTTATTTTCTTAAGTTGCTGTAATTTTTGGATAATTATACCTAATTAACCCGTCTATATCTTTTTATAGTAAAGCCCCTAATAGCTTTTCGTCATTCTGCAGTTTAGCCCTTTAACTTAGAGCGTCTGCTTATATATTGTCTATACCTTTAGTATACTAAATCTTAAAATAGTATTTTATAAGTATCTCTACCCATCTAACCTATCTTTAGTTAAGTTCCTTCGTTATTAGGAATCCTATTAGGTTCTTATAATCCGTCTTAACTATAAATAGTTTCTCTATGCCTTATAAGAATGCTCTCTATTTCTTTAATACTGTAACTATACCTAATAACTCCTTATTATAGATGTTATAGTTTAACTCTAGTAGCGTTATTTTCCGACTATAGTATACTACTAGATGCCATTTATCTAGGTGTTTCTATATAAAGTATACTCCTAGTATATAGTCTAATGCATCTATTTCTATAACCGTCTCTAGTCCTAGTTAATAGATCTTAAGAACTGGTTCCTAGGTAAATAACTCTTTAACTTTCTTAAAGAGTTCCCTTTATTCCTCTCCCTATGCCTATAGTTCTTCTTTCTTTATTAGTTACATAAATGGCTTAATATCCTTTAACTATTACGCTATAAACCTTCTATAGTAATTGCAAAACCCTAGAAACGATCTTAATTACGTAACGTTCTCTAGTTCTTGCTAATTTACTATAGCCTTAATCTTCTTTAGATCTATACTAAGTTAGCCTAATTTAATAATAAATTTAACAAAATTAGTCTTCCTAGTAAAGAACTTGCATTTCTTAATTACTACTAGCATTTATTCTTCTTATAGTCTTTTTAAAACCTATTTAACGTGTTCTCCGTGTTCTTCCTTACTTATTAAGTAGATAATAATGTTATTAAGGTATACTATAATAAATTTATCCAAGTATTCTCCTAATATATTATTAATACGCTTTTAGAATATTACTAGTGCGTTTATAAGCCTAAATTATATAACTAATGGTTTATATAGTCCTTCCTTTAACCTAAAGGCTACTTTCCATTTATTACCTTCCTTAATTTTAATCTAATGGTACGCCTATCTTAGATCTATTTTTATAAAGATTTGTATATTACCTATCCGATCTTAGATTTCGCTAATTAAGGGTAAAGGGTACCTATCCTTTCTGGTAATACTATTTAACTATCTATAGTTAATATACAGCCTTAGTTTACTATTCTTCTTTAATACAAATAGTACTAGATAACCCGCTAATAACTATAATAGTCTAATATATCCCTTTTATAAGTTTTCCTAGATAAACTCTTTTAATACTCTACCTTCCTCTTTGGTAAGCTTATAGATTGGAAAAAACCTTAAACTTATTCCTAGTTTTAATTCTATCTTATAGTCCTATACTATATACTCTAACAGCTTCTTACTTTTTAGTAACTATAGTTTCTTGCCATACTTATAGTATCTCTTTAGTATATAACTTAATCCTTTTTCTATTTCTTTATAGGTCGCCCCTACTTAGTACTATACTATCTTAGCCTATTGTTATATTTTATAGCGTTAAGTATTTTTAATATTAACCTAACCTATAACCTAATTAATCTTTAGATTATATTCTGTAACTAAGGCATTCCTAGTACTGCCCTATTATTCCCTAATAGTAATATATTAAAAGACATCTTAATTTATCTTTCTTTAATAGTTAACTAAATAGGTCCTGTTTTAAGATTAATAATACCTCCTCTATAGGCTATTAGATCTCCTAAAATTATTACTAATAGGTAAGGGTGCTCCTTCTTTCTATATGGTAATCCCATTTTTTTAACTACTACTAGTAAGATATAGTTCCTTATTACTCCACTATCTATTAATACTTTAAACTGCTAATCCTACCATTTAACTCGTAAATTTAGGTATTGTCCTTAAATTCCTTTAAGGGTTTAAGGCTCTACTACTAGTTCCCTCTGGTTCTGTAGGCCTCTACTTTTCCTAACTATTAGCTATTTAATCCTATTTATACTTAGTCTACCTTTAGCTAATACTTAGTTTACTTCTTTTCTTTAATATGCTATAGATACGTATTCTCTAGGCATTTCTACTACTGTTATCCTTTTAGGCATTCTTTTATAAGGAATCTTCCTAGTTAAAGTATTAAGTCTCCTAACTCCTAAACTTCTACTAGGTGCCAGCTATATATATACTTAGCATTTCTATACTTTTATTTTTCTACTATTTAATATATTCTTATAGGGTATTTCTAGTACTTATCTTTGGGTGCTCTATATATATTATACGTATTATCTACGTATATAATCTATACCAATGTATAATATACTTAGTGTTTTAGGTTAACTCTTAGCTCGTCTTTATCCTTAAGTTTAAACCTTTATTATACTAATCTAAACGTTATAACTTTATTCGCAGGTACTAAAATACGCCTCTCGCCTCTCTAGTCCTCTAAATATTCCTCTAGATCCTTTAACATTATAATTAAAGCTCCTTTAATATAACTTATAGCCTTTTCTATAATTAGGTGGTTCTGGATAACTTTCTTATCTAACTATATATAGAAATCTTTCTACTTATCATTATATCGCTATCTATACCACTTTTAGTATAGCTGCTAGAGTGTATACGGCTTATCCGTAAGGAAGTATCTTCTTATTACTGCGTTGTAACAGCCTTTTATATATTATTCCTTAAACCTAGTTAAAATCCCTAAATCCTCTTTATTTTCTAGTTTGGTAAGCTACTTAGCTCTTAGTATACCTATTCTAGGCCTATTAGTAATCCTTTATATAGGTACTCTATCCTTAGTACGTCTTAGTATATTAGTTCTTTAATCTAACTTTTGCTGCTGCTATGCGATAATTCTAGCTCTAAATTCTATTATAGTTTTTTTTGGTTTTCACCCCGTAAGTAGATCCTTAAAGTCTTCTTACTTCTTAATTTTGGTTTATTTAATAGTCCTTATTTATGTCTTAAAATCTTAGTTCTATAGGATTCTCAATCCTAAGCTTACTTCTAGCTTAAGTTTTGCTCCTACCTTAGTCCAACTAGGCTTAGGTGTTCTCATCTCGTCTTAAGAGTCTTAAATCTCACTTATTTTGTTTTAAGAATCTTATGCCTATAGGAAACTTTATCCCAAGCTTATTCGTATATCCTTAAACTAAGCTATTACTCTACTTTATCGGTTTCCATCCGTTATAGGTCCTTAGGTATACCTTGTCTCGTCTTAAGAATCCTAGTCATCTCTTATCTTATCTTAAGAATCTTAAGCCTTTAGCCTTTTGCCTTTACTAAGTGCCGAAGTAGTTCGCTATTCTACTTCTCTTACGTCTTGCGAAGCAATAGATATCGTATCTAGTAGGGTCTTAATCCCTACTAATATTCCCTGTTCTGTAGTAGAATTATTCTCTACCTCTTTTATAATATCTCTAAGGTCCACACACTCCTAGTAAGCTTCTCTTATTGCCTTATTATTACTAAATATTTCGCCTACGTTAAACTTATCGTCTTTAATATCCAATCTGTAAACTAGTTTATTAGTTCCTCTATACTTTAAGGATTTTAGCTCCTATAGCTAATAGCTTATACTATATTTAGCGTCTTTATAAATTTAGTATGCTTATTATAACAAAACGCAAAACTCCTAATTAAATATTCTTTTGTTCCTCGTAGTATACTATTATCCCTCTATACATATATATCTTCTACTATTAGTCGGGTTCCCTTTATTATATAGTAACTCTAACTATCTTTATAATCCCTTGCGAAGTAACCTTATATTCCGCAATTTATATAAGCTCCGTTTTTAAACCATTTTTCCTGTTATAGAGTCCGCCTAAACGTCTTCTGCTACTAAAATCCCTAGTTTAGCCTTTGCTCCTTAGTCCTGTAATTACTTAATCCTTAACCTCTAGGTTTCTATAGCTTCTTGCTTTATCTCTTATGGGCTTCTTTAGTACTACTTAGGTCTATTAGCTCTGCGCTATACCATAGTTTTTAATTTAGCTTTAGTCGTTACGTGCTCTATATCTTATATAACTATAAAACTCTATACTAGCCTCTCTTAGCCTGTTCCCTTTAGTAGATCTAATTATTAATCTTAATCGCCTAATCTATTAGTTCCCTTAGGGTATCTATATCTTCTATTAGGATAATTACGTCCTAGACTTTAGCCTTAAGTCCTTACTTATACTATGCCATAAGCGCCTTATTATTCCACTTAACTTATATTACTAGCGTCTAGAACTATATTATATACTTAATTGCTAAGGTTCGTTACGTAATATCTTAGAGTTTTCTTTCCGCTATAGTTACTGCCTCTAGGTCTCTAAATATTTGTATAAGTTACTCCGTAAACCCTTCCTAGCTTAAGAACATAAACCGCACCTCTTAATTAGTGGTCGTTATTCCATTTACCTATATTTTTATAAGGTAAAACTTAAACCACTTAAGTGCTCTCCCTAATAGGAATAGTCCCATATATGCTATTAAATCCATAGGTATTAGTAGCTTTACCCCTTCCTACATAACTTTAAAGTGCATTTACGTAAGAAATCCTTTAAGCTTTAATCTCTCTCCTAAGTATCTCTTAATTAATAGTAACTTAATCTTTGCTGCTTTTATTCTATTAACCCTTTCTTCTAGCGCCTAGCTGTTTATTATTAACTAGTTAACTATTTCTTGTAATTATCCGACTGTTATAGGTTGTTAAGTGTCAGTGTCCGCTATACTAGTGTTACCTCTAACCTTAAAGTAGTTGCCGCCGTTAATAGCGTTATAGTAGCTGCTTTTAGTAGCATATTATTCGATTTTCTATATTTAGTACCATAACTAGGTAGTAATTGTATAATAGAACCTTGTAGTAAAAACTACAATAGGCTCGTTATTGGGCTAGGTATATAGATAACACAAATTAAAATTAACAACGTAATAATAACTGGTGGAGTGGTTACCTAATAGATTAACTCTAATTGTATTCTAAGAATCACTATAAGGAAGGAACTATCTAGGTAGGGACTAAGGGTCCTTAAATACACAACCGTACTCCTATAAAATCCTCCTTATATATAATATATATATTATACGTATTATATATACGTTCCCTTTATACACTTTATATATTGCGTACAACGTTATATAACCTTAGTTACTATTCCTTGTTATATAGTTCTATCGGTTCCATCCTAAACCGTGCCTAAATTAACTAACTAGCTTCTTCCAACTCTTTTCTAAGTAGTTATAATATTATACTTAAAGCGTCCGTAACATAAGGCTTATAAAGGTAAAGAGTATAATTAATATACTACTTAAAACCAAATATATAGGGCTTAATAGATACCTCTACCACTTAAAAGTATTAGGATACCTAACTCTGGCTTGCCTATACGGCTATAATTAATAATTAATAATATATATAGTGGTGTTCTGCCCTAAGCACGCTATTAGCCAGGTAGAAATATATTACTACGCTAGAACGTCCTTATATAGGGAGCTCCTAGCTAAGCTAAAGGCTACTAAGGTAGTTATAGACTAGTTTATATAAATAGATCTTTTACTATACCTATTACTAGCTAGAGAGCTAACTAGGGCGAAAAAAAAGGCTAAGAAGTGCTTTAAAAGGAGGAGGACTGCAAAACATAGTAAATTGCGGCAATGTTAAGGCAATTTGCTAAATATGGTAGAATACTATAAGGGTAGCAGAATCTGGCAGAACTTAGCAACATAGTAGAATTTGGTAGAAATTTGCAGAAGTTAGTAGAAGTTAATAATTTGGCAGAACTTAGTAGAATTTGGCAAGCTAGCAAAACTTAGTAGAATCTAGTAGAATTTAGCAAGCTAGTAGAACTTGGCAGAATTTAGTAAAAGCTATGGATACTATAAAAATTATAGATATTATAGGTATTGCAGCAAAAATAGAATATGGTAGAATATAATAGGATATAGTAGAGCGCGGTAAAGCCTAGTAGAATTTAGTAAGGGGCGTATATAAGGTGTTATAGGGTGGTCCCGTAATACCGTCCTACGTCTACCTCCTTACTACTAATCTTCTATACTACTAGCCTTATAGGCCACTAGCCTACGCCCTACCTAGATAACTAGAGTAGCTAGGAACAAAACCTAGGCCTAGCTATATACCTTACCGGACGGACCCAGAAGTACGCATTAAGATGGCTTTTCTATAACGCCTTAAGGAGACGTCTACGCGTACTTAGCAGTTACTAATTAGAAGAGAGGCTATATAGGCTATATAACAGTAGAAGGAGAGGTTTTATCTGGCTCTAGATAGTAGTACGGTTTCCCTCTTATATATTATATATACCCAAATAGACCCGCTACATAGACCCTAACGAGAGCCGCAACAGCGTAATTGAATATTATTATTATTATAATAGCGAGTCTTATTTAGTTTATTTAGCGTTTTTTATATTAATAGGATTAGATATTAGTTCTTAGAGCACTATAGGTGACTTATAGGCGCTAAATAGGCGAATCCTAAAAGGCGGGGAGATAGATTACAGGTTTTTCTTAAATAGAGTTTTCTCCCTATATGTAAATAAGGAGTAGTCCGCGTAGGCCTAATGGGAATCCAAATTGGACTTTAAGCAATAAATAATTAATTAATATTAGTTCTTAATAATAACGGCATTAAGAGCTTAGTAGTCTATATAGAAGCGTAAACTGCTACTAGGTTTCTTAATAAAGATTACTAATATAGCTATAAGTAAAGAGCTTACTTTAATAAATTCTTTACTTAGGTTCTTACCTAAATACTTCTATAATACTTAGAGTTTATTTTAGAATATTCTATATAGGAGTCTAAATCTAGGCTGCTTTCCTTCTTTAAGTACAATCTTATAGTTATATAGTTAGTATTTTAGTAGCTTATTAGCTTTCTTTTATTAAAATATATATAAGCGGTAATAATACTCTACTAATATCCTTATAGTAGGTTAGTATGCTTTTTTAGTACTAAGGCTTTCTTAATATTAGCTATTATAACAGTAAAAATTGTATATTTAGGCTTTTTAGTAAGTTAGACTAGGAAAGCAGCTCTAATTATATAGATATTTAGGGTATTAAGCTTATTTAGATTATCTATAGTTTTTTATTTAGATTTAGGTTTAGTATTAGATACGGAGTTAGTATTAGGTTTAGATTATTTAAGTATTTTTTTTATAGTAGGATATTAGTTCTTCTAGTACTTTTATATATTAAGCTTAGACTTCTACTTAGTTTGGGGTAGTATAGTAATCAGGATTAGTTTATATAGTTTAGTAAAAAAATTTAAGTCCTTAGTGGACATTAGCGGAAATCTTATACTAGTAGAATTTAGTAGAATTCCTAGGTTAGTGGAATTAAGTATATTCTTTAGGTATAGGGTAAATAGTTATAAAAGTCTTATATTAGTAGAATTTAGTAAATTTAGTAAATTATAAAACACTTTTACTTATAATAAAAGGCGGTAAATAGGAGCTTAAGGTTATATTAATTAATAGTTACCTTATATAGCTTTATCTAGGGTTATTTAAAAATTACTAGGTAACCTATAGTGGTAATAAAAGGCCTAATTAGTTCTTTATAGTTTAGGTATTAGAGTTTTAAGTATATTATATAGGTAATTTAACCTAAGACTATATATTTACTATTGGTCCTCGAAATCGGACTCTGCACCTGTACGTGGTGAGGCCTACGAACCTACTGGTCTTTGGACTCAGTAGAGCCAACGCAGAGACGTCGCACAGCTGCGGGTAGGACCTGGTGGTGGTTGTGAGCGTTATGGGCGGTGGTGAAAATTTTTCAGATGGTGAGATCTCGAAAACCACTACTGTTGGCCCTCTACAATTCAGCTACTACACTGTTCTCCTATTCCAACCCTGTGTAATCCTTACGGATATATACGGAATCCAACGTCCCCCGACCCCCAATTAAAAGCATCGACGACCTTATATTAATAAACAAACGCGGATAAATAAACGAACGAATGAGCAAATATACGGCCCCTCCTAACCCCTAGGGCGATTGCCCGCGGAGCATGCGGTCACTCGCCGCCTTACTACCGTACTGACTGGCAGCCGGATCACAAGACATGGTTATCCTCGTCTCCTCTTAACGGAGTGGTAACCCTTAGAGAGGGCCTAGCAACCAGGGCCTAGGCATAAAAGATACCCGGAGTATATACACACACAGCCCGCTCGCTGTTTAGTATTAGGTGGTTAGAACGGATGAATCCCCCTTACGCCTTTAATAGGCCCTAGGGGGGGGGGAGGTATGGCGTATATAGCAATGGTTAATAAGAGATAGCATACAGGGGACGGTTAATGACATGGGAAACGACAATAATAATATACGGCGATCGATCGGCAAGGCCTGGCTAGGACGTAGTGAACCCTAGCTTAGGATAAGCTAGAGAGGGAAGCAGTGGTACCTAAGGAGTTCAAAACATCCAAGGAGACAGGACGTAGCCGTAGGCCCGCAGGGCCGCCGCTACGGACGGATATGGCAAATCGGGGTTTTTTATCCTACTGAGGTGGCTTATAGGGTTTTTCCTCCCCCAACCTAACTGTAGGGTTTTCTTCCTGTAAATATATAAGTTTTCCCCCTGTGACGGAGTAGTCTGCGTGGGCCTAGATAGGATCCGTATCAGACGTTAATTAAAGAACTACTACTATATATTTACTATTAAATCTAAATATGTCAATATACTGGTTAAGGGGGGTTAGGGTAAAACTATTATCTTATATAAAGATTTTATTAATAAATCTTATGCTACTAGCTTCTATATTAATTAGAACTTAAATATTAGCCTACTAATTATTCTGCTAAAGGTGGCAGTTAATAGTTATACTATAGTCCTAAAAATTAGAGTTTATAATATCTAAAACATTTAATAAGATCCTAAGGTAGAGTTGTTTTAAAAAGTAACTTAGTTTTAGGACTTTTCTTTTATAGGCGATTAGGGTAGGATTTTTAGTATACTAGTTATAGCTTTGTCTTTATAAATAGCGCTTACTAAATATAAGGCTAAAACTAGACAAAAAGGGCCGTAAGTAATAGCTTAAAGTTAAGCGTAGTAAATAGTTACTAATATAGGTTATTTATAAATTATTTTAGGGTATAGGTAAAGTGTAAGAGTATATATATTAGATCCCGCCGCGCTTACAAATAAGTTCGCAAGCACTCTTAGTCTTTTTAGCCGTACGGTGACGTGAGGCGGGATACGTTACATAGAGGGATAAGGTAGTGTTTTAAGATATAGTTTTTACTTCCGTATTTAAAGTAAAGGCTATATTTAATACGTTATTCTTATTTAATCTCTTTAGCGTAGTAGTAAAACTAGGTAAAGTATAATAGGAAATTCTTAAAGCCTTATATTATCCTATTTAGTTTCCTTTATATAGTAGCAGTTTAATTAAGGTTGCTATAAAAGGCTTTTAGTATAGTAACTAGCTCCTTTATAGTATTTAATTAAAATAGGTATATGGTTTCTATAGCATCTCTTATTAGGCGGCTTATAGCGTAATATAGCTAATTATTAGGAGTGGTATAACAATTAATATTACTATTTAGCTTATTCTTAAGTTGGTTAAAAAAGGAGCGTAGTTTACTTCTTTTACCTAAATAGGCAGGAGGATTAGGGAGATATTTAGTTAACTTCTTTATAAGGGCACTAGTT
>Ga0307515_10008742_pt1 | contig 19676 bp, 19 predicted proteins | sample 17_EM_MG_FD_194513 | JGI IMG/M metagenome (GOLD analysis project Ga0307515, IMG submission 194513) | Populus trichocarpa ectomycorrhiza microbial communities from riparian zone in the Pacific Northwest, United States - 17_EM | ecosystem: Host-associated > Plants > Roots > Unclassified | place... | reverse complement strand
TCCAAGGAGGGAAGCCGAAGGCTCTATAAATATAGGAAAATTGGGTAGGCGCCAAGATACTAGGCTAGGACATTCTACCCCACCACACTATGTCCACCAAGGTCAAAGGAGGAATCACTTCCGCTCATGCTGTTAGCGTTGACCCCATGGATCGGTTTAGCCCGGATCTCAGCAAGAGACTTCTCGGTAGTAGTAAGAGCCTTGCTAAGTTGCGATGGCCTTCTTCCTCCAGCGGCTGCTAACTGTTGTGGTTCCGGGAAAGGTAATGCGGGTTTATCGATTTTGCCATTTGGGTTAAGTGGGAAACGACTAAGAGGCACAAGAACAGACGGAACTGCATACGTTGGTAGCTCCTTCTTGAGATGCCCGCTTACATCGTAGCGAAAGCGCTTAAGCATTCCCACCATGGTTGTGTCGCTCGGGTAATTAGTTGCTCCTCTTCCTCTAGCCACTGATACCATCGTTTCATTTCAGGAACAATGTAGCCTTGGAGAAAATTAGTAGGCTCAGGAATCAGCAGAAGGTGGCATATACTTACTGACGAGGGTTAGTTCTTCGCATGCATCTCGCTTGAGTAGGGTGACATTCTCTCGCACAAGAGGATGGGCAGCAAGATGTAAGTCGATCTCTCCGAACTCAATTCTGAAACCCCGGATTTTGACCTGGGAGTCGACTCTCCCAGTGCAGTGGACGTTTCCATCAGGACCATAATGCCCTAAGTCATCTGATCTGTAACATAACCGAGCACCTTGTGCACGCGACCGGCTCGTGCACGATTTCTTGGCCAAATACACCACCAAACTTGAGGCTCTATAGATCGCAATACTGCATCAAATTAAACCAAATTTTGGCGTTGAACAGAGCTTAATTAGAATATTTAAATTGGCTCTAATATATAGTCCCTTAGATGAGCTGGGGCTTGGCGTTGGCGTTGAGGTCTTAGAGCCCTTGGTAGGGGTGGGCTCTCGTTCGCATCTAATATCTCATTAATATCCTCATCTACTACCACTTCTCTACGTTTGGTTCGGGCCTTCTTTAATATTTAAAGCTTCTTGGCTTCAATCTTAAGCTAGCGCTCAGCCTTACGGGCCTCCTTAGCTCTCTATTTTTGAAGCCGTAGAGCCGCTGCCTCTGCCTCTCGCTGTATCTTATTTTATGCCCACTGCTGCTTTCGCTGCTTAATTAAGCGCCTCTTCTCTTCCTTTTAAGCTTGCCGTTAAAGCTTCTCCTTAGCTTTAAGAGCTTGTTCTTGGTGTTTAGCCTGCTCTTGCTTAGCTTAAAGCTCTTAAACTTGCCAAATCTTCCTAGGGCTGTAAAAGGTAGCCTTACCCTGCTCTGGAGGAGCAAGCTAGGTAAACAAAGGCTTGCCCCGACGGCGCTTCTTCTTCTTATTGCCTAGAGCTTCGGTAAGCCCATTAACGCGATATTGTAATAGCTTATTTTCGGTTATAAGATTTATAACGGTATCAGTTAAGAGCTGAGAGCGCTTATTATATATATCAGTAATTGTGTCTCGGAGGAGCTTCCGAACTTGCCGCTAATTATCTACTATAAGATGCAAATGTAGAGAGTTATTTAAGGAAGGCCTCTTATCTTGTTTGGTATTAAACGTATCCAAAATTATACTGGGCTTAAAAGGGTAGAGGCCCGTACTTTTCTACCTACTCTTAACGTTAGATGTAGTAAAAGCCTTTCTAAAGGCGGCCTAGAATAGCCAGAAGAAATCTCGCTTAGTAAGAGAGTAGAGCCCTTAGCTTTTATGCAGAAATTAATTTAGCTCTTAGCTGTAATATATTACAAGCGGTAAGAAGAGAGAGACGTCTAAAGGTTAAAGCTTATGAGTTGAATAAGGTGGATATACTGCTATAAGTATTTAGTGCTTCTTATAGTAATTAAGGAACCTTATATTTACGTGAGAGCTGTGTCCGTTAAGGATAAGAAGCCTTTAGTCTCTTCCGTTACGAGCCTTCGCCTTTATCTCTCTATTAAAGATGGTATCTAGCCAGGCGAAACTAAGATTGTTATTTATCTAGCCCGTAGGCGATAAGGCAAAGAAGCAGGGGTGTTAATTTGGGTTGTAGTCTTAGAGCCAGGTGTCTTGTATATTACTAGTAACCGCTTAGTAAATAAGGCCTGGCGAGAGAGTTGTTCCATCTGTATAAATTATGGCTATTACCGTAATCTATTCTCTATTTCTATCTTGGATTATATTCTTAATCTTTCCTAATATAAATGCAGCCTTAGAAAACACCCGTTTGACCCATGAAAGCATACTAAGTAGAAATCCTTTCCCGTCCATATTGTACCTATTATGCCTCTTAATCTTATATTCCTCTATCTTTTCGCCTAAAAGCTTAAAGTAGAGCTTAAAATAAAAGCCCGATTTAGCCCGTTTGCGTGCATTATCTATAGGGATAAGGTAGTGGCTCTTTAGAGAGGTGCCCTGCTTTTTAATCCAGCGCGAAGCCCACTGAGTTCCTAGTAGTCTTCCTGCAATCTCTTAGGCAAAATTTCGTAATATAGCAATTGTAGGAGGTAGGCCTTGCTCTGTAAGCTTATTGATATAAGTTATAAGTACTTAGGACTGTTGTTTGGTAAGGAAAGATTGGTTATCGTAAATATCTGCCTTTGAGCCTGTAATATTGCGATGGCGGCGCGAGAGGGTAGATCGCCCTACACCATACTCCTTAGCAGTTTGAGTATAATTAGGCTTCGATTGCAAGCTCAAAGCAGCAAGAGCGGCGTCAATTGGATCCATGGTTGTAGAGTTATGATATTTTGAATATTTTGAATATTTTGATTTTGGTGTGCACAAGGTGGGGCCGTGCACAAGGTGCTCGCTTATGTTAAAGTCTGTCGCGTGGACCACGCCAGAATTGTCGCCATGGCTCCGGTCCACCCTGACTCTCGACTCGATTTTTGTCTTCTTCGACCCATTTCTTCAGATCGGCGAACCAATTCTCGACAAATTTGGTTGCCGTGAGGTCAGGGAGACCCAGATACTCTTCTGCTAGAGCTCCGGCACGGACATATATCTCACCGCTCTCACCTGGCTCGCACAGCCAGTTTCCGTTCTGCCGATCTACTACCAGCAATTGAACGTTGTTCATTCCGGGGCCCGCTGGAATAACTTTGCTCATATCATCTAAGAAATTTGGAGCGTCCGTACGGCTAGGTTTGTGTTTCAGTGGTTCCATACATATTCGCAATCCGCACGTTTGGGGCGAGCTCCTGCGATCTTCTACAATCTCTCTTGATCAGAAGATCACCGACAAAGGAGTGATATAAACTTTCAAATGTCGCTGACGCACCACCAACCAATATCTGACCCATAGCAGGGGTAAGGTGAGTTACAGTTGCTCCGAATTTGCGCATCCATTCAGAGTTTTTCGTGTTGGATATCTTCCTTACTTGGAACTAGTAATTGCGCACCAAGAGATAAGGGTGTGAAGATGTCTCTTTGTATGGATGTGTGTGTTTTCGTGGGCTATACCTGACAGTATCGTGAATTTGTCTTTCTCTGACAGTCCAGAGGTCTCTGCTATCTAGGGAAAGTAGTGAGTGAAGGAGAAGTGTCGACTCTTGACGCCTTTGGGCTTCCCTTTAGATCCCGAAGTAAAAGAGTGTAGGTGTTGAGTCTGGGCCTACTAGCACACCGGGAAGGTCGGACTTCAGCTTTTGCTAGTTTGCCAGACAATCTTCTCCATTCTTTAAACCTCCTACAAGTGTTCCGTCATCCTTCAACCGCAAAGCTGGTACTTCCGTTTGTAGTTCAAGGTTTTCCGACATGTAGGCACCGAACTTGATCCGAGAGAGGTCCAGCTTCTTGAGTGGCCTTTTCTATTACAACTAACGCCCGTGGTTGCGAGACTTCGAGGTAGATGCATTGGCGGTCTGTAGGGTATCTATAGAGCTGGAAATTAGCGTGGCATACAAAAATGAGACTCTTAATTATCTCAATTAAAGGGGGTTCAGCACGGAGAGAGTAGCTCTTGCTGCTAAAACAGCCATAATAGCCACCACAAGGTCTACTCCGCGGTGAGCAAAGATCATCACTACCTCCCCTCGTTGAACTCCTCTCTCCACAAAATGATGCGACAGCACTGTTCAAGCCTCAAAGATCTGTTTGTAAGTAAATTGGCGCTCTAGTGAGGGGCTCGATGCTGTTTCCACCACGCATGGTCGGTCTGGATGCTGCTAGCATTCGTCGCAAATAGCTCATGAATTGGTTCCTTGAAATCTGACCAGAATAGGTCTGCTGTAGGGCCCGAAAGGACCGCTGGTTTTGACATGATTCCTATTCAATCCACTTAGCGAAGTTCTTGAGGGTAATTGGAGCTGTCGCGTGCAAGGTTGGTGGAGCTTCCGCTGCTGTAGTCGCCTTTGGATTGTGTGCCTGCTTTGCTTTATACAGAAGCAATTCGCTTAGTCGCTGTTGTGCAGTACTCACTTTTGATAGAGTTTTAAAGACTTTCGAAATATGCTCGCAGTACCTAACGCATAACCTTTGAGCTATAGAATGAAGTAAAGTGGAGTTAAGAATATCAATTAAATTTCTCTATACGGTACATTTGGGTGAAATATATATAGCGTTATAAGAAGTGCTAGAGTGGGAAAAGAAGTGAAAATGTGCACATTGTGTGGGATTGAGTCCTGCGAAAATCGGCACTCTACAGTGCATAAAAAAATATTCTGGGGTTGGAATAACATCATCTTCCGAGCCGAGCTCAGCCCTGTCAGGGACCAGGGAAAGTTCACAGCCTCTACTGACTATACCACGACGAGACGATCGCTATATACACGTGGCTCCACTTCTTTAATTATTTTCCGCGTGTGAATTTGTACTTTTCTTGTAGATCTTACCGCTCGTTTCCGTCCTCTTCCTCATCCCCTCTTTTTTCTTCAATAAACGTCCTCAGGCCGCGTCACTCCCATCAGGGGTCAACGGACGAGTACTATTAACAGGGGTGTCATCCTCTACCAAAGAAAACGCATCAAATGTGTTGATAAAACAAACATCGTTACGTCTCCGCGCGGAACCTTCAACTCAGAGCCATGCCTGTACAACGCACATGTTGCGGGCATCCTGTGGGCCTGCAAATACCGCCACGACGATTCCAGCTGCTCTTCGGAATTATTATATTCATAGTTCTCTCTCTTTTGTTCTTCGGACCGCCATCACCCGCCGATATTCCCACGGTTGCAGAAGTCAAAGACTCCATTAAGAATCCCTTCAGCCAAGCTAGCCATGAACCGCCTGTACAGGCTAATAGTACCAGCGGAGATGCGAAGTGGTTCTCAGACTGGAAATGGCGCAATCCATTCTCCTCTGCAATCACCCTCGACGAAAACCGCGCTGTCCTTCCTCCCTTAAAAGTACGACCGCCAATATACACATTCTATGATCCGAGCAAGAAACAGGATAAAAATATTACGGAGGCAGAGAACAAGCTGTTGCTTGCATGGCGTCGGGCATGGTGGGCACAAGGATTCAAGCCCCAGGTGCTCAGCAGGGCAGAAGCCCAGAAGAATCCATTATATGAGACTCTGCAGCGGTTAGAACTTGATTCGAAACTTGAAGTGGAGTTTGCGAGATGGTTGGCATGGGGTCACATGGGTACAGGTGTATTGGCAAATTGGCTGGCAGTGCCCATGGCTTCATATGATAACGCTCTCCTGACTTATCTGAGGAGGGGAGAATATCCCAAGCTGACTCGGATTGAATCTTTGCAAAATGGTATCTTCTTTGGCGAGGAAGTAGCAATCAATGATGCGATCAAAAAAGCTCTAGACCATTCATACTTCAAGAATATGACCGTCAACAAGGACAAGCTTGAAACTTTAGCTAAAATGGACGGCGGACCGATGATTAACCTTTTGGATAAAGGCACAATCGACATTGATGCCAAAGGGGATGGTGTCGCTTACTACGACGGAAACACAATCGTATCGAAATACAAAGCTGTCGCTGAGAAATTGACCAACAGCACTCAGGTCGAAGGTCTTTCACTCCTGGCCACTCTCATAAACGCGCATCTCCACAGCACTTGGCAAAGCAACTTCCCTGACGGAATAGCCATCCTCAAACCGCTCCCTGAACATACCACCGCGCTGATTGAAGAAGCAATCGACATTGCTCGCAACCTCACACAATGCCCGACCAGTCCAATACCTTCCTCTTGCCCACCTAATAAACCCAAATGCAAAGCTTGCGTCTCTTCACATCCTTTAAGAATTGAGATCCTCCCTATCTTCCGCAACAACACAAAGCTCTACACGATTGGTACCGTGCCGCACCCCTACACTCTTACCACACTGCACTACCAACGCGATTTCGTTGACGCCCATTTTCTCCGCCGTCAATCCAAACGCGACTCCTGGGTTTTTGCTGCCACGGAAGAACTCCTCGGCCCTTCAGTCAGCGGCGCCACCCGCGTTGTCCGCTTTAAAGAAGCTGTTGCGTCTCCCCGAACAGCCTCCCATTCCATCTGGCTCACCGCGGAGCGCGAGTCCCAGGTTGACCTCGATTGGATCTTCGGCTTCCACCTCCCGCAAGAAGCCGCTGATGATGGGAAATCCGAGACACCCGTCCCAGGACCGGAACGTCGTCCCCCGCCTCCTCCCCCTCTCGAGGGTGGGCACAAGCTAGGTGTCTCAGAGATGGAGACGGAGAAGCAGAGGTTAGTGAAGGCAAGAGATGCAATCAAAAGCAAGGTCCGCCAGCAAGCCCAGACTGTTGAAATGGTAGAGAAGTGGAACCTGGCGGATACGGAGGCGTGGCGGTTTGCGAGAGCCTTCAGTGCGCGGAGAAGGGTAGAGCGGAGGAAGTGGGAAGAGGAGGAGAAGAATTTCGCTGGATCAGAGCAGAAAGCTGGCAGTAGATGGTCGGATTAGGGTTTTGTTGAGTCAAGAATTTTTAAAAGGTGCAAGGCTGGAATTTTGCATCTTTGCATTGCTGGCGTTAGGGTTTGGCCGGGTGGGGGTTAGATTTGGAGTGTTGTGTAATTCTATTGCTCTATATCTAGAAGACACAGTTCGACAGGTAGGAATATAGAGCAAACTCGAGGTTTTCAAGTTGAAGTTTTTATTAATCTTTCAAGAACAACTGACTCTAACGTTTTCAGTGTTTGCATCTGTGGGAAAACAAAATAAACGATTGATCCCCCCCTTGCAGCCCTGGACCCTACCGTGGCTAGCACGAAACGGCAAAGAGGCCGTGGCTTGGCAAAACGCCCGCTGAGAAATTTAATGTTGCCTTCTCCCGGAGGGGTTGTCTTAATAACACAAAAATCTACCAATTGATGAAGGCGTGCCACCGCTACCGGTACCGAATGTCGGCACTCAACCTCTTCAGATTCCGGGCCCGTCCGCACCTCCGACAGCTGTTGTTCTTTCCAAGAAGCTCTATGATGGTCAAGAGTCGAGAGCCCAAAATTCTCCCACTCGATGTTCCAGTGGAGGAAGAGACAATACCCGGCTATGATTCTAAACGTTTCTATCCGGTGAATCCAGGCCAAGTATTACGCGGACAATACAAGGTATTAGCTAAGCTTGGATGGGGCTCTACTTCGACCGTATGGCTGGCCGAAGACACTTCACGGTATGCCCTCGCTTAAGCCTATTCCTTTTGCGTCTAACACCTTCCTAGATGGTTTTGGCAGACGAAGAGATACGTTGCTGTAAAAGTCGCTGTATCTAATGACCAGGATATAGCAAAACATGAACACAATATCAGTAGATACCTTCAGGCAAATCCGTCGCATGAGGGCTTCAGGTTTGTAAGAACGGCAATCGACTATTTCGAAATCACGGGACCGCATGGCACGCACCCTTGTCTAGTCTACGAGCCAACGCGAGAGACATTCAAACTCTTCCAGAGGCGAGTTCCCGACGGCAAAATTCCAGGGCCGCTTCTCAAGCTGTTCCTACAGCATATCCTACTGGGGCTCGATTATCTTCATTCCGAGTGTAGCATTGTTCACACAGGTGAGGAAGCGGCCGTTTCTAGGGTCAATGCATTCTGATACTTATTTTAACTAGATATCAAGCAAGACAATATCATGTTGACATTCGAGGATCCATCTGTGCTCGAAAACTTTGTCCAGAACCTGGCCGAAGCTCCTATGTTGCGAAAGATGAAAGACGACAGCTCAGTATATCTTTCACGCTATGATTTTGGCGGATTCAAATCATTCAGAACACTTCTAAATTTGGTGGACTTCGGGTTAGCCCAGCGCACAGATGGTCCCGAACCTCTGCGACACCCTATTCAGCCTCCCCTCTTCCATGCACCAGAAGTCATATTGGGCACGGGTTGGTCATACAGCGCAGACATATGGAACCTTGGCGTATTGGTGAGCCTCAGTGCCGATCGACTGCTTTAATTTCTACTTACGATGTAACGCCTAGCTTTGGAACCTCCTGGAGAACCGCGACCTGTTTCGAGACATTTGTTCCAACCAAGGTACTTACGACAGTCGAAAGCACCTTGCAGAGATGATTTCATTACTGGGCCCTCCACCTAAAGAGCTTCTTGATCGAGAGGAAAAGTGGAGTAGGGTCGAATGGAGAAGGGCTTTTCCAAGCGTAGAAGGGAAGCTTTGTTGGACCGCTCGCGAATGCTATGGAGGGCCCTTCTTTAACTCAGAAGGTATGATCATAGCTGTGTGCAAGCTGGAAACTTCATCGTCCTTTGCCTCCCGATAACTCCAGTACTGACTCTAGCATACAGGTGTGTTCCTATACAAAGACATGATTCCCTCCAGCTTTAACCTCCCGGACTCTGTTCTTTCTCTCGAAGGCAAGGACAAAGAACTATTTCTTGACTTTGCGAGCCATATGCTTCAGTGGTTGCCGGAGAAAAGGAAGACTGCTAAGGATCTCTTAAAACATCCCTGGCTGACTATGTGAGCGCATGGAGGTTACATGCTTGGGAAAGACCCCTTGCCTTTGCCTTTGCCGATGGTGCCTGCACCTCCTACGTAAAGCGCAATGTTCCGAGCTTTGCGATCTCTCTAAGAAAGTTCATCGGTGATGAATTATCTATTTCTTAAAGGGGTAATGTCGCGTTATTGCAGCTATAGTTGTCGCTATATGCTCTACTCTGCCGTACAATGGCGGCTGCAGATGAGCCATCCCCACCTGATCCACGCCGTCATCCTCGCGTGCCGCTTTGCGGCCTCCTATCCCTCATCATTACTGCAAGGCTTCGGCGTCCGCTTCCTCTTCACCGTCATCGGCGTACTCCTAAAACTATACTGGAACCGCACCTTCCAAGGCACGCGCACCCCCGGAACCCCCCCAAAGCTTCTCCCGCTAACCCAGCCGCAGACATCGCCTCCCTAGCCCCCTACACCCGCCTCTCGAAGCGGCGCGCCACGACCCGCACCTCGATTCTGCTCTCCACGCTCTCCAGCCCCCTAGCCGCCCTCCCGTCCGCCCTCCTCCACCGTACCGACCTCCCCGCCGCCCCCGTCGCCCTCACCGCCGTCCTGGCCGACGTCCTCACCGTCGCCCTCGCCAACGTCCCCTTCAACAACGCCACCTCCTGGACCGCGCTCGCCGTCTCGACCTGGCTCAGCGTTGCCATCCTGTGCGTCATGCAGGCCTCGCTGTGCGTGCTGTTCTTCTATTCGCGGCCCACGCTACCGCTGCGCCCACGGACGGTGGCCGCGGTGCTGTATTATCTGTGCGGGTCGCGCGTGCCGGAGATGGTGGCGGATGCCGAGGGGCTGGGGACGCGGGCGCGGGACCAGCGCGTGGAGGAGGTGGGCATGCGGTATGGGCTTGAGCTGGGGGATGGTGAAGGTCGGGGTGGTGAGGGTTGGGGTTGATGCTGAGGGGTTTGTTTGTGAGAATCGGTAGCCTGGTCGGGGTTTAGAGCGTACAAAACCGAATGCTGGAACGCGTAGATTAATGGATGGGTTTGATGGTCTAGTTCTATATTAGTGCCTCTAAGTAATGTCGGAAGGAGATGCTGGGAGACGCTAGGTGTGAGATATCCGGCGATGCGAAATATCTAATTAAATATTTCACTGCATGCCATTGAAACCAATCCCTCTTTCTTTGAGGCAGCTCTAGCACTCGCTCTACACTTAAAGTATAAACATCAAATCAACGTCATAAACAAGCCAAGTCAGCTCTCGCGTAGATCCTGTATTTCTAAACCTCTTAAGATCAAATTCTGGGATAGGGGTATCCTTCTATTCAACGTGCTTGACTTTGCTCAATAATAGGTTCTTTCTTCTATTTCTCCTCCTCTCCCCTTTCCTTCGTTTAATTATTCTTTGATGTATTTCTTGAGCCCCCTCAAACGCTCCTGAGCTGTCTCTAACACGTCGTCATTCTTACAAACAGCAAAGCGCAGCCAGTCTTCAACAATATGCGCGTTTTCGGGTGTGAAAAATTCAGTCGGTGGGATAGCTGCTACGCCGACTTCTTTGATAAGGAACCAGGCAAGCTTGAAGTCGCGCGGTCGTTCGGCCACATGAGGCGGGAATTCGTAGTTATCTGGGAGCTGGACCTTGGACATGTTGACGAGGACGAAGTAACCGCCTTCAGGGTCGGAGTACTAGAATGGGTTAGCATCACAAAGCTCATGAGTGATCCAATGTCTGTGTTCGAGTAAAGCAGTAGGCTGGGAAGACGTTTACTGCTGAGCGGTACTTACTGGCAGTCCTAATTCATCCCAAATAGCATTGAACTTAGTCATCTTGCCCCGCATCTCCTTCTTTGACTCATCCCAGAAGTTGTGTTTCTCCGCCTCTTCGAAGCCTATGGCGGCGGCCTCTTGTAGGGGACTGACACTGCTATAGCATATTCGGGTATGAGCTGCGCTGACATATTTGATCAAGTGCTCGGGACCAATGAGCCATCCCACGCGCCAGCCGGTTGCGTAAAAGTTCTTGCCGCCAGAGCCCACTGTTAAGGTCAAAGCGGCAATTTCTGGGGAGAGTGTTGCGACGCGTGTGAAGGGAACGTAATAGAGTCTGTCGTAGACTTCATCGGAAAGGATGATTATATTGTGTTTAACGCAGAGATCGCCCACTGCCTGCAGCTCTTCTCGCGAGAAAACCTTGCCGATTGGATTGTGTGGAGAGTTGAGGACAATCATACGTGTCTTTGGTGTTATAGCCCTCTCGAATTGTTCCATGTCTATTTTCCACTCCCCCGCGGACGAAGTTTCGGTGGCACCGTTTGGTGGTGGGTGCATGGGGACGTATACAACCTTTCCGCCGGGCATTTCGATGTTACTTATATACCTGATGACAGTTAGTGCTGTGGATGGAAAAGACGGTCGAAATACCCACTGATCAAAAAAGGGCTCGAAAACTATAACCTCGTCGTCCTGCTCGAGAAAGCCCATGAAGGCACTCAGCATGCCTGCAGAGACGCAGTCAGCACTCGGCTTCTCTCCCCAGGCTGTCAATTCCCACCTTCATTAGCGCCAGTTGTGATCGTCACCTCCTTCTCTGGGTCTATTGCGCGACCAAAGAAAGGAGAGTATGCATCGGCAATAGCCTTCTTTAACCGCGGTCGGCCCTGACTCCTCATCAGTCTCACTCTCCCAAACCTCCAATGTTATGAGTATGCGATACTTTTGTGGGCGAGTACTGATTGCAGTCGACCTTATCGAGGGCTTGTTTGGCAGCGTCTATGACGAATTGAGGGGGATTATATCCAAAGAAGCCTTGACCCATATTCACAATGGGCTGGACTGGAGAAGCGGCGGCGGCCTCGTTGACGATAGACCTTGAAAGTAATTGTTAGCGAAGTTTTAATCAGAAGCTTGAGTGACAGCCACGTACCATACATCCTGTCTCTGTCCTGCTACTCTCCTTGCCGGCCTGAAGGGGTCAGCGCGCGCTGCGCTTGCCGACATTGCTCTAAAAGGAGCAGTGTTGATAGTAGTGGGGGTTGTGATGGTTGAGCTTGGAGATAGGTATTTCGCAGCTGCTTTTGATCTCGTGTTTCTAGTTAATGACTGAAGCAGAGTGGACATCTCCAGATAAAAATTGCCTGAAGGAGGGGGGGTCGAGGTTGATTTAGGGAATTTATTGCGTGCGAGGGTCCCTGTTGTATTCCTTGTTCGGCCATGGGCCTGAAGCAACAAGCCGCTCCGTTCCGTCATCAAAGCTTGAGCCGGGCTGGTGCCGGGCTGGCGCCGGGCTAGGGCGCCGACATCGCTTTAAAGCAGCACCGTCTCCCCCGGACTTTCTCACCACAAGGGTTAATTTACGCGATTCGACCACCAACTGCATCCGCTGCAATGGTTGACTGTCCTATATGCGGTAAGCCTGTCAAGGAGAAAGACATTAACGACCACATCGACTCGGGCTGCGAGACTTTCATCATCGACCTGAACGAAACTACTCAGAAGCCTACCAATGTCTCAAGCAATGTGTCAAGCTTCTTTCAAGCTCCTGCTTCGAGACGTGCTACAAGCTCTAGCGTAAAGAATGCAGCCTCGTCTCCGTCGGCCTTAGCTCCACCAACACCTACTCAACATGTAGAACCTACGAATACGCTCTCAACGGGCACGAAACGATCGTATGACGATGTAATCAACGCCACCACAAGCCGAGAGCCACCCTCTCCCTCCCTACATAAACGAACTAAGTTAAGCACTCTACAAAAAGTGGCTCCTCTGGCCGAACGTATGAGACCCCGAACACTAGATGAGGTTTGCGGGCAAGAGCTAGTAGGGCCGTCAGGGGTGCTCCGCGGGCTTGTGGAAGCCGACCGCGTCCCTTCCATGGTTCTGTGGGGCGACCCGGGAACTGGCAAGACTACAATCGCACGGCTCATAGCCAACACAGCCGGCAGTCGTTTTGTCGAAATCAACAGCACTAGCAGTGGCGTGGGGGAAGTAAAGAAGCTCTTCTCAGACGCAAGAACTGAGCTTACCTTAACGGGACGCAAAACCATAATCTTCTGCGACGAGATACACAGATTCAGCAAATCCCAACAAGACGTCTTCCTCGGCCCTGTTGAAGCTGGCCAAATTACTCTCATCGGTGCCACTACCGAAAATCCATCCTTCAAAGTCGTCAACGCCTTGCTCTCACGATGTCGCACTTTCACTCTAAACAAACTCGCTGACGCCGACCTCACCACTATCCTACGACGGGCCCTCGAGGCCGAAAACTGCACGTCCCCATTACTAGATGACGAGATGCTACAGTACCTGGCGGCATTCGCGGACGGCGACGCCCGCACCGCGCTCAACCTGCTCGAACTCGCCATGGATCTCAGCACGCGGCCCGCAATCACATCCTCGCAAATCAAGAAATCGCTCACCCAAACCCTCGTCTACGACCGCGCCGGCGACCAGCACTACGACACCATCTCGGCGTTCCACAAATCCATCCGCGGCAGCGACCCGGACGCCGCGCTCTACTACCTCGCGCGGATGCTGCAGTCGGGCGAAGACCCGCTCTACATCGCGCGGCGCCTGATCGTCGTCGCATCCGAAGACGTCGGGCTGGCCGACAACACGCTGCTCCCGCTCGCGACGGCCGCCTACAGCGCGTGCGAGAAGATCGGCATGCCCGAATGCCGCATCAACCTCGCGCACGCCGCTGTCGCGCTGTCGCTGGCGCCCAAGTCCACGCGCGCGTACCGCGGCTTGTCGAATGCGCTGGCGGCGCTGCAGGAGCCGGGCATCGCCGGATTGCCGGTGCCAGTGCATTTGCGGGGTGCACCGACGCGGCTCATGAAGGAGATGGGGTTTGGGCGCGAGTATAAGTATAACCCGGATTTTGTGGATGGAAGGGTCGCGCAGGAGTATTTGCCGGAGAAGATGAAGGGGCGCGTCTTTTTGGAGGAGAGGGATTTGGGGACCAAGATTGATGATGAGTTGGTGCCGGAGGTCGGGGAGTGGTGAACTGGGGCCTGGTTTTGGGAGCTTGGTTTGGGATCATCTAGGGATTTTGGGTGAGAGAAAGAGGTGGAAGAAAAACGCGCCTTACTCCGCTCAACGGAGAAACTGAGATGAGATCGAGGATGCGTAATATTAGGGATACGTTCCCTGTTTCGACCTTCTGGCCTCGACATTTTGGCCGAGCCCGGGGTTGCGAGGCTGAGAGGACGTTCAGCGTTACTCATTCTAGAGTAGGATGTGAGTGTTTATATGCTTGGAATTATCTATTGATTTTCGCACATTCTTGGAGCTTTCTGTTTGGATATAGAGTGCAGAGCACTCAAATTTGCGAAACTTAGAGGCTGTAGATCAAATATCCTCAGTGGATCATGAGCAAATATATACGTAACATTAACCGGTAAAATCGTAAATATAGTACAGAATTATCAGATGCAAAGATATGTGGCTTAAATTGGAGATCTACTAGCGAAGGCTTGTTTTCACCGCATATCCTCTGCACACGTGAGTGGTAATCCGTACAATCATTGGCATACTACATACGGTTTATATAAGCGTTGAAAGTAATTCAAAATTAGTATATGGTGGAATCTTACAATTTTCATATGTACCTGAAGCTATTCAGAAGATATGGTTAGGACACTGAAAATTAAGCACACGCCCTAACGGCGCATGCTAGGTACCAGGCAGTCGAACCGGCAAACGCTAATACAATTAATTGTCCATCTCAGAAAGAGCATACCAAAACCCGCCATACCAAACCCCATCTATATATTCCTAGCCGCAGCAGAGCTCAACGCCTTAAAATTTCGTCGGATTACCCCCCGGAACATGCCAGTCCTTCCAGCACGTCCAGCTCTTGATCCTGTTATTGAAGTTAATAATCGAGAGATCCGAAATGCCAGGCCAGCGTACTGCAACCCGGTTCCCGTAGCACTCTTCACGACTACTCAACACATTAGCCAAAGCCTTTCACACGGACATTTAGGGACAGCGGGCAGCGGGCAGCGGGCAGCGGGCAGTGGGCAGAAATACAGGAAGCAAATACATACTCAAAGAACCAGCTCACGGCGTCCGGGTCAGGGCCATGAGAGGCTCAATATCACCGGCGAAACACCGCGGTGGACGGTTGGGATACGTATATCAATCACAGCGACCAGCGCTTTGGCCAGGGCACCCCAGTGAGCGATCTCAGCCCCCCAATTCTGATACAGTCAAACCTCCTTAATACGATATGGGGTATATAACGATATCCTCTGCATTACGATAATCTGACTTTTGACAATATTGTTAAGCACCTACCACCAATATCGGTATAACCAGTAGAGAATTTGTATGGGAGAGGGCCCTATTTGGCCCGCGAGGTAGATATCCTAAGCCATTTTAGGTATTAAGCTCCTCTTTTTCCCACTTATTCACCTAACACGTGACTCTTGATATAACAATACCATTGGTATTACGATACACTCAAGCAAACAAACGGTATCGTACTAAAGAGATTTGACTGTACGAACAATTCAGATACTGGCGCGGTAATAGTTAAGCGAAAGCGTGGTCGACCGCTAGGTTCGAAAAACAAGCAAGAACGAATGAGAGCGTTCGGCGACCCGACAAGCGGGCTTAGAATACAAGCAGAGGCTGTTTAGCGGGGGTTTGCAAGACTCCGTTTTTAAGAGTTTCTCGCACGATTTGAGCACTGCACTGCAGCCGCGCCGCTCTGAGCAATATACAATCGCAAATTACCTGGGGTTATGTATACGTCGATAATCACCAGCTATTATTATTAATTTGTGTTAGTAGGGAGGGAGGGTGACGGACATCTATAGGAGCTTCCTACAATCACGTAATAGCTTCGCTTGTATATAGATTCATTCTTCGTAACGACTCTACACCACTATATACCTGCATTCCCGCGTAACAAACATTCTAGAATAGGTGGGTGGCAAAGTAGTTATACTATATATTTAGGTGCTCCCCTAGACCCCTCTACAAAATAGAGATCTAGATAGAAAAGTAAATATAAATACTAGTATTTAGTTTATAAGCAGATCTATATCTATAGCAGGACTATATATTATAGATATATATAACGTCTTCGATTATACCTAACTACATGGCGCCCTTCCCGAGCAGCAGCTCGACCACCTTCTCGTAGCCTCCGTCCGATGCTGCCTGCAGTGCGTTGCCGTAGTATCCACCTTGCGCGTTAACGTTAGCGCCCTTCCCAAGCAGCAGCTCGACCACCTTCTCGTAGCCCCCGCCCGATGCTGCCTGCAGCGCGTTGGGGTATTCTCCACCTTGCGCGTTGACGTCAGCGCCCTTCCCAAGCAGCAGCTCGACCACCTTCTCGTGGCCTCCGTCCGATGCCGCCTGCAGTGCGTTGCCGTAGTATCCACCTTGCACGTTAACGTTAGCGCCCTTCCCAAGCAGCAGCTCGACCACCTTCTCGTGGCCTCTGCCTGATGCTGCCTGCAGTGCGTTGCCGTAGTATCCACCTTGCACGTTAACGTTAGCGCCCTTCCCAAGCAGCAGCTCGACCACCTTCTCGTAGCCCCCGCCCGATGCTGCCTGCAGCGCGTTGGGGTATTCTCCACCTTGCGCGTTGACGTCAGCGCCCTTCCCGAGCAGCAGCTCGGCCACCTTCTCGTGGCCCCTGCTCGATGCTGCCTGCAGCGCGTTGCCGTATCCTCCTCCCAGCGCGTTGACGTCAGCGCCCTTCCCGAGCAGCAGCTCGACCACCTTCTCGTGGCCCTCGCCCGATGCTGCCTGCAGCGCGTTGGGGTATTCTCCACCTTGCGCGTTGGGGTATTCTATACCTTGCGCGTTGACGTCAGCGCCCTTCCCAAGCAGCAGCTCGACCACCTTCTCGTGGCCCCGGGCCGATGCTGCCTGCAGTGCGTTGCCGTATTGTCCTCCTTGCGCGTTAACGTCGGCGTCCCGATTTAATAAGCTTTGTACTGCATTTCTCAACCCTCCAAACGATGCGTAATATAAAGGCGGGGCTAGATTTTCCTCTCTTGGAAATTTTATACGGTCCCATCGCTGATCCGGGCGGTAAAGACTATAGCAGGTTTTATAGGACCTTTGATGGGAACGGAAAAACTTAACGATTAAACATCGTAGCGTTTCATCCTCCCCTTCAGCTACTATGGCATTGATCATCCAGTACGTTGCCGAATACTGGGCCAACGGAAAGGTCTCTTTGATCTTCTGGATTGGAAGGTCCAGGTCAAAGTCCAGGTGCAATAGATATGCAAGGCAAACTGTTGCAATTGAAGCTTTAGCAGCCTCCTCCTGAAATTTTTGAGCGATGTCTTTGTCAGTATAGTTTGACATCAGATATTCCTTGACAGAGAAATGAGCTATTTGAAGTTCCATGCGTTCGTCGTCCTTATCGTGCGAATGGCCCTTCGTGGACAGCACCACTACTAAGCTCGAGCAGTAACGCGAGATCTCTAATGGGTTAGGCATCCGCGCTTTTGGATCGAAGAATGGCTCTTCTTTAGGTTTTACTGCTATCACATCCACAGCCTCCTCGATTCGCAGCGGCCGCTCAGAAATGCTAAGAATTGTAGAATTCTTACTGCCTTTTCTTTGTGTTGAGGAGGTATACCGTGTAGAATCCGACCATAGGTCTCGTATAAGGTTTTCGGGAGGGAAGTGAGCGCGCCCTTAAGCTCTTCATAATCGAGGCAATCTACTAAGGCGTCAAGTTGACATGCAGCCCATCGAAACCTGTTAATTTTTAGTATGTAATTACGGATAGTAATCCTCAGGGAAGGCGCTTAGAACTAACATTCCATCAGCCTTCTCCATAAGCCGGGTCTCCATTTCGTCCTGTACGTCCGATCGGTCTTGCCATCTCTTGAAACCCTCATCCTCTCTTACTCTCTTGCGGACGTAGGCACGGATATCATTAGTGATTAGGTCGCTCTGAATTGGAACTGTGTTATCGTCATAAATAAGCTTGTTTAATCCCGACACAATGTCCTGTTCTGGCCGACTCGTCGTAAGAAGGTGGATGTTCCTTTGCTCTGAGCTTAGGAGATCTTTTATCCACAAGAGCAATCCTTCTGTTGGCGGCCCTTTTCTCTCACGGCATTCGTCAAGGGCATCAAGAATAATCCAGACTTCCTTGATCTGCTCTATCGTGTGCAAGAGAATCATACAAAGTGATTCGCAGGTTGGCTGGCGACACCCGTCTTGGCACGAAGAAAAGAGCGAATCTAATTGTTTCCAAGCATCGTCGCACCTGTAGCAAAGCTGACTGATAAGGGACCGAACCATGCTCTCAAGCGCCTGCTTAGATGTATCGTTGAAGTCGAAGTAAAAATAGAGGAGAGGCTGACGGGAAGGGGTTCTACCAAGATCTTTAATGATTGTGGAGCTAAGAATCGTCTTACCACATCCAGGAATGCCATTTAGCCATAAGAAGGAGTTTCGCCGTGTCTTCCATTTTGCAAACACATCGTTTTGTAAGAACCAAAGGCCTGACCCTTCCTGGCGTTGCTCTAACGCTTTGTTGTAATTTGTTGACGGATCTGGCGGACATAGCCACTTGATAATTTTGCATTGATGATTATTAAGACGCAGTCTGTCAACACTAGAGCGGATACGAGCTACGTCGTTTGCGACTTGTCGGATTGTCATTAATGGTATTCATAAGGTTAAAGAGGTAAACTAACTAGAGTCCAGAACTTCAGCAGCCCTTCGCGTCTTTTCCAAATCCTCTCCTGGAACAATGCCAAGAAACTCTTTTGCATACGCCGCGGCGGTTGCAGCAGCATACTTTTGCCACCGGTCGTTCTTGTGCGAGTCCGCGTAGTCGCAAATTCCCCTGATGATGAGACACGGGAAGCTGTTCATTAGACCGGCTGCTTCCATTTCAATACAGATGCATTCCTCCCCAGTATCCTCACAGATTGAATCTCTGAACGTGGCATCTTTGACAAGAGTGTTGCCGGATGCGATGATGCCATAGTAGATCTCTGGCTCATTAGAATCCCGATGATCCCGTGCTACTTCTCCCTTAGAATCGCAGTTGCTGCACCCAAAGCCATCAACATGCGGACACGTTACTTTGAACAACCGATCATTCTCTTTTCCCTGATACACGTACCCAGGTTTACCAGGTTTTGACTTCGCCATCTGAGGATACCTTTTTACCATCTCTTCTAGGAATTCAGGGATCTTAGGCGGCCGCATCTCGTGCTGTGCCTGGAGCTTGGCTAGTGCTTTAAGAAGAGCCTCCGGCGGCATTTTGAGATTGCCTCTGCGCTCGAAACCATGTCCCTCCTTTGCCTTTCCGAGGTCGTACTGCACAACTCCGCCGCTTCGTCCGTCAGGTTGGCTAACGACAACGTCGCCCAGTCGGATATCATGGCCTCGTTCTGGCCTTGCGATAGCAGCCCCAATGCCTACCATGAGCCCGACACGAATTTGTGGAAAGGAAGACAGCATATGTGATGCAGTAGTCGCAGCGGGCGCTACGCCATAAACTCCCGCTGGTAGCGATGCAATCACCACGTTATGCTCGCCAATGCGGCCCCATGTATATGAGTTCTTGTCAGAGGAAGGATGCGCGAAATCGAGAGGCTTTTCGTGTTGCTCGTCAAGCATGGCGGTCGCCGCTGCCAACTCTATCGGAAGAGCGGCAATCCATCCCACAGTGTATCCCTTGCAACGTCAAAATGGGTCCTCAGGTTATCGATAAGAACCAACCAATTATATTAGCTGAATTCGGTACCCGTGCTCAGAAATATGGTGGTCCCAATTGGAGAGGTTCGAATTTGGGCAA
>Ga0307515_10008741_pt1 | contig 19676 bp, 6 predicted proteins | sample 17_EM_MG_FD_194513 | JGI IMG/M metagenome (GOLD analysis project Ga0307515, IMG submission 194513) | Populus trichocarpa ectomycorrhiza microbial communities from riparian zone in the Pacific Northwest, United States - 17_EM | ecosystem: Host-associated > Plants > Roots > Unclassified | place... | reverse complement strand
CTTATAATTTCATATATTATTATTAAAAATAAAATTTTAAAAAATACATATTATTCCAGAAAATACTAAATCACACTCCCAGCAAATACTAAAATGGGTACACGAATCATTGTCTATCTTATTTAAGACACAATAATAAAGTCTTTTCCTTTTCCTTAGAGTTTTGCAATTACTTTTGCATCACCCAATCCAAGCACGACACATAGCTCAGGATACAGACTCTTCCTTATCTCCTTGTAAACCTCGCCATTCCACTTCCTCGATGCCAGCTGAATTCCATGGCGCATTGCAGCCTCACTCAACCTCTCCTCGTTATCGTGGGCCCCCTCCACAATCCCCATCCTCACCGCCTCGTCTCCCCTAACCTTTGCTCCTCTCAACAGCACATCGCGTCGAGCCGAAGGCGATCCGATCTTAGCCCTAAAAAGGGCATGGACATAATCAGGTATCGTTAGCCCTATGTCAACCTCGCTCAGAGCCAGAACCATCCCCGCGGCGGCTGCGTGGCCGTTGACGGCGGCGATGGTTGGCATAGGGAGAGAAATCAGCTCGGCTACCACCGGCTTGAGCAGTTTCACCATGTGTGTGAGGCGCTCGCTGGCTTTGGGCTTGGAACCGGCGGCATGAGCCCAGGCTAGATCTAAGCCGTTGGAGAAGAACTTCCCTCGTGATGTGGTGATGAGAACCGAGCCACTAGTGGCTTGCGCTTTGGCTTCGTGAAGAGCGGAGAGGATGGAGCCGATAAGAGTGGGGTTCAAACGGTGCTCATCGTCGCCGGTTAATGTTAAAACGAAGATGTTGTTGGCCGTCTTCTCTAATGTGCACATGGTGAGTGGTTAGTGATGGCTTTGTGCTCTGGTGTGTGTTGTCCAGAGAAAGGACAGGTGCTGAACGTGGTTGAAGAGATTTAAGATTAGATTTTGCCTGTTATTGTAATTGAGTTACTTACAAATTGATCCCTATAACTTAACACAATTGCCACTCGAGTCACTTATTTACTTATAATCGAAGATCTTACCCTTATGCGTCCTTTTATCCGGGAGGCAATCTTTGACAAGCTTCATAATGGTAGGACAAAGTTCATAATCGAAGATTTCTTCCTTATGCGTCCTTTGATTACAGATTCATAATAGTAGGACCAAGTTCTTTGGCAGAATTTTTAATGAAACGAAAAAAATAATTATTATTATTATTATTATTATTGTTACTGCTATTACTACATGTTTAATATTTTTCATTATTTGGCTTATATCAAGTAAAATTATTTGAAAATATTGTACATGGATCCTGTTTTCCTAGACAACATAAGATCTAGGAGGAGTAGACTCATGAACAAGTAAGAAAATTACAAAAAAGATGGCCATTTTACCATCATTTACGCAAAATTAGTTGGGGCAATGCAACATGTTGACGTTACTAATTAAGGTAAATCCCAGAGAAAGGCCTTCACTGGATATTCTTTTTATACCTACCTTCTCGCGACTATACAGTAATACAATAAGAAATCAAAAATTAAAAAAACTCTTACACGGGGTTAAAGTATTTGGCGCCGAATTTATTGTTATAGTAAATTAAAAATAATAATTTTTCATCTTCTCTAGCAGAAGAAAAGAATTTCAAGAGGATCAGATCAGTTATCGGGTCGGGGTTACCCGAATCGGACATTCACCAAGCCCTCTCCCATTGTGGAAACAACCTTGATTATCGTCAACTTCATTCTTGATGATTATGTCACAGTCAAACGCGTCATCACCATCACCAGTTCCCTGATTTCAACTCAGGTCATCAAGCAACGAGGTTAGTGGCAACCGGAAGAACCCAGGTTACCGTGTTAAAGAAGAAGCCGAAATGGGGATTGAGAACGAGGCCTGTGTACAAGAAGAAATGGGTCTCGATAGTGAAAACCAATTATTTCCCAAAACAGATGAGCCAAGCATCACAATGAAGGAGGAGACCAAAGAACGGAGATCGTTGTGAAAGAGGGGCTATTAATCATGTACAAGGAAGAAAAAAAGAAATCAGAGGGTAATCAACAGGGGAGGTCATAATGATGAGCCTGGAAGAAAGGATGTCAATGTGAAGACAAAGGTTGTTGAAGAGAGAAAGGTCAATCGTGTTTCAGTGGAAGATGGAGATTTCCTTAAGAGAATGAATGGTATTTAGTGGGGGGGACTATGGTTAATGCGATTTCTAGAACTAAGGGAATGAAGTTGGTGGACAAGCAAATTGTTTATTTTGTTTTCCTAATCAAGACATGAAACTTGCTCGCTTCTCAACAAAACGATCTCCAGAGGTTAAGCATTCTACAATTTAGATTTTACTTGTTTTCATTGGTGGGTTTTTTTTTTTTTTAAGAATTTAGTCTTTAATTGTAACTTTAAATTCTTAGATTGGTCTGCTACTTATGGAATGCGGAATTGTGTCACCCCGCTTGTGAATTCAGCCAAGATGAAAGTTCCAGGACGTTGTGTAGCTGCACCAGAAAACCTTTCTAGGTTTATTCTGTCTTCGATAGTTGGATAAATCAACATGGAGTTGCTGAAAATAAAACCATGTCAAAATGGAGCCTAGAGGCCCCTTCAGACATTGACTATACAGTTTATCCCCTCCTTACTCTGTTGAAGTTGCGGAAAATAAAACCATAACAAGAGGTGCCTTTCCTTTGTCTTCTGTGATGATGTTAATTTTATGTACATGCTATGTAATGATGACTGCACATTGTATTTATGTTATAAATATTCATGTTGTTTATGTGTCTTTCTTCATTCAGGCTGAATTCACTCTCGAGGAACTTGATTCTCGAAAACATTTACTGAATCTTCAAGTATGTGCGATTATACTTTCGTTCTCATCTTGTTGCCTTTTATGATCGCAGTTGCTTCATCATATGTGGATTCTTCTTCTTAATCCTATTACTCCTGCATATTTTTAATTGATAGGCATGACATGTAATAACAAAAGTATTGCAAGAATATAATCTATTGCATGAGCTCTGCATTGTCCCTTATTGATTTACACATTAATTATTTTGTTCAATAATGTTAGTGATGTATGCTTTTGTATGCTACACAAAACTGTAAGCAGTTCTATATTGCTTGATGACAATGGACTTTTCGGTTTGCACAAATATACTGCTGGGATCTAAGTGGATGCATCATACAGATAATTTATGCTAGTATGAGATCTTAATTGTTGGTAGTCTAATTGTTATCTGTCAAAACAGAGTGATCCTGATGAAGTGGCTGCAATTTTACCTATGGTGAGTAGGAGAAAGGGTACCCAGCCGAGTTGAGAACAAAACAAAGATGAACAAACTATATCAGACTCATCTCTTATTAAGCTTCTTGTTGCAGAAGATACTTGTAACTTGGAGGTGAAGTGCTTTGAATGCTGTCTTATGTTTTCAGAATCCAGAAAAATAATTGCTTTTGAACTCTTCTAATTCCTCTCTTGATTATGCACGAGATGGGGCCTCCAAGCACAGTAATGTGTGATTTAAGGGCATACAGAAAAAAGTTCTCTACTGGATATCAGAATCAAGAAAGGAACTGATGTTGAGGAAGCAGCAAAAACTCTTCATCTATGCTGGGTTGCCTATCGGATAGGTGACAAGTATGTAGTTTCCCATATGCCTGGAGTATGCAGATGACCCTGTGATCACACCATGTGCACACAGGATGTGCAGGGAATGTCTCCTCTCAAGTTGGTAAACGCCAACAACTGGGCTATGTACAATCTTCCGAACACTGCTGAAGGAAACTGACCTCATAACATGCCCAACAGAGAACAAGTTCTGGGTTGATGTTGAGAAGAACTAGGAGGAGTCTTTCAAAGGTTTAAAGCTCCTGGAATGCTTGGAACATATTCGTAGGTAAGGATCTAGTGGAAAAGAGCATTGTTTTTTTAGTAAGCGGTCTTCATTTTTGGACCTAGCAGAGATCCCATTGAGAAGGAGAGGAACTGGGTTCTTCAGGTTTGATTAAAAAAAAAAAAAAAAAACTGGCACAGAAGCAAAGGCAGAGGAGGGTTTTAAGGAGTTCAATGAAACCAAAGAAAAAATGGTATGCAGTTTCCAAGCACTTGCATCTCAGGATTCTTGAACCTTGCTCTTTAAACAATTATGATGGCTTAGCAGTTCATCATGGTCAACAAAGTTTCTTAACTATCTTTCTCTTGTTGCTTGGTGAATTTCAGGTATTGCTGATGCCTTGAAAGCTGCTGGTGTGTGTATGAATCTAACTGCAGCCTCAAATGTCTTTTTAGTGGTTATTTTCAAATCTCCTGGTACTTCCTTATCCTGAACAAAGAATTTCCCTTCATCATGTTGAAACTGGCTATATTGAACTATGCAGGATCCCACCAGGAATCCTGCAGTAGAGGACCAAGCAATAATGCGAATCCACTGGATTGGACAAAAACACACAGTTTCTGTTAGAAGATTCATTGTTAAGGTCAGATTTTTCTCCTAGCTTTTCAAGGTTTCAGAAATTAAGTTGAATTCATGGAAGCTCTAGTTTCTGGAATTTGTCGAAATCTGTCCTGAAACTTCTTACTTTGGGTTCTTTGAGAATTCTAAGAAATTGATTAGCGCATTCCACGTTGATGTAGATATAATGGTCCATGGTTTAATTTATTAAGACTTACCATCATCTAGCACAAGAAAACTGTTGGGGCCAATTGAAAATTAGATCTTAGCCTGACTTGGTTGAATATTAGATTAAGATTTTGAGTGTAAAACAAGAAAGTCATCCAAGCCTAATGAGTCCGGATATAATTTACCAATTGGAAGGCTTTTCTTCCAGGTCCTTGTCACAGGCCTATTTTTTTTTTTCCTGCGTAATTGTTGTGGCAATTTGAGTGCTGACAATTAACTGTTCATCTATTCCTAAAGCTTCTTCAACAATGGCTCAAGGTCATTTTCACTATACTCGCTGTAATATGTATTCCTCCTGTTGCATTTGCCTGGAAATCCAGCATTGCATCAAATTGCTTTTCAAGGCATCTCAGCCTGCACTATTGGTCTAGATTCAAATTTCTGGAATATAATTTGAAATGAAATTCTTTTTTCACTCTTATTATATTGTGCCTGAGCTTTGCATTAGTCAGGATTGTGCTTTGATTAACAACAGGGCTAGCAGTCTGTGTTGAATAGTCCACGAGGAATAATTGGTCACGTATTTGACTAACCTTTCTTTAACCTTGAGTTTTACTAATCAACAGGCCTGTTAACAAGATTTTCTAAGCGGTCAGCACTTTTTTTTCTGTCTGTGCCATTGTTAGAACTTATCGCCTAATCATGCATGGTTTTGCTGGTGACCAAAGTGAGAAGGCACCGTGGAGCAACGCCTACAGCGTGTCCAGGCAAGGAAGCGACGCATGATTGACGAAGTGCCCATTTAGAATTTAGAGTTTAGAATTGAGGTTGAATTTTTTTATTTTTTTTTGTAAAATTTTGAAAAAACAATTATTTTGAATTTAATTTTTTAGTGTTTTTAGATTGTTTTCACTGAATTAATATTAAAAATAAATTTAAAAAAAAATAAAAAATATTATTTTAATTTATTACCAAACAAAAAATATTTAAAAAAATAATTTCTATAGATTTTTTAAACAGTGCAAAGTACAATAATGTATTTCAACAGGTATTCTAGCAAATTATTCTCTCTTTGAAGCTGAATGAATCAAACAACAGGCCAGTAAGGATTGATGACGACCAGTGTAGGCCATGCACGTGGTGGTCAAACATTGGAGGAACAAGGCATGGGATAGACACGTGACCATGAACCCATCAATGGGATAGACACGTAGCCATTGATGATTGTTCGATCAAAGCAAAGAACCACTGACATTTTGTAGGCTGTCACATGCGTCATGTAACGTTAGCATAAAGCATCTTTGTGTTGACCCTACGGATAGGTCAAAAATATGTTGGTGTAGGAGTTTAGAAAAGCCAGCCAGCCACAGCTTTCAAGTTAGCTGGGTCGGTTAAAGTGTAGTTGTTGTTATCCGAGAGATAGAAGCGTCAAGTGTCAGAAACCCAACTCAGCCTGTACTTTTGACCATTTTACTTTGGCTCTATGTTGCCTTTGCCTATCGGCTTGGGTTTCTTCTGTTGCTGTTGCTTCTCTCTAAACTTCGCCTGGCTCGGCTTATTATTTTATTGAAGCCGCTCTTATTTTATTTATTTTTTCTTCCAATTGGCCTTCTTGAATGTACTTTTCACAAGATTTTATGATAATTTCATGGGATGGCCGAGCTCTTTTCCGTCGCCGAAAACTGAAGCTGCAAATGATTCGAGCTTTGCAGAGTTTAGATTTGTTCAACTATGAAACTTTAATCACAAGTCATTTAAAATTTATTAAATATTCAAATTCAAGAAGAAACAAATTTCCTTGACATATACACACACACATAAACAAGCAAAAATACTCAGAGATTGTTAAAGGATATTTGGCCTTTTATATTTTTTTTTCACTCTCGCATTCATAATCTGTCAGTAAAAACACGTTGCCTATATTTATATGATCTATGACTTCAAAAATATTAAACGATGGGTAAATATGAAAAGAGCAATTATCAGGTCAAACACTATATAATTTGATTGGATGTATAAAACCGTTTAGTAAAATCAAGATTGGTGGTATGCGCTTCGTTGCAGTCAAATCAAAGTTTTTCTACCATATAAAAGCTCAAGAAAATCAGGAGTCTGGTCATTCAATAAATTTAGTAAATTTAATAATATATTAAAAAATAAACAACAACAAAATATAAATCAAACAAAGAAAATCACTCTGAGTCAACTTGAGTTAACATGTAACCCATCACATAAGATCAAAATAACCCCATAAAAAAAAAGAAAAAAATAATGAAACTTCATCCCTAACAAATAAAAAATTAAATGATGAAATTGAAAAAAATAAATTATAAAAAAAAGACTTAAATCAACCTGGGCTAACCTCTCTAACCCGTGACCTGGGTCCAGAGGTCGGGATTACCTTATAGAAGGCAAACCAAAAAAATCATGATGCCAAATTATCGATTAATAAAATATTTGAGGGATGAAATTTAAAAGGAAAGTTCCAATAAAAAAGGTTCTAAAACAAAAACAAATAGAAATAAAAAGAAATTAACATAAAAATAAAATGAAATTAAATTTTAAGGGATGAAATTGAAAAACAAATCCAATTAACAAAGGGATTCAAAACCAAATAAATAGAAAAAAAAAACACAATTTTATAAATTATTTCAAATAAAACAAATAGTAATTAAAAGATTAGAAACTAAATCTAAAATAAAAACAAATGGCTTTCATCGTGGCCTCTATAGGCACATGCTTGGAAAGCTAGCCACCGAACAATATTAATTATAGCTTTGATACGTAGGTGATTTTTTATGATTGATTCATTAAAACTTCACAGCATTGCATTACAATTCAATGTGTTGAATTTCTTCCTAACACGACTCAACAAAAGATAATGAATCACAATATTTACCTTCCTCTAATTATCAAAGACTTTGGATACAAAAGTATTTTATCTCGATCTTCCTACTAGCTTATCAAAAAGGTAGTATAATAGAAAAAATATAGCATTCCCTATATTTAAGTACTCTAGCTAACTAAAAAGTGCTTTAAACCAAAAAGACTTAAAATTCAAAATTATAATTCTCATATTTTGAAAAAATGATACTCTAAATGCATGGGCGGGAATGGATTGTCTTTGAGACAAACACAATGAATTTATGTTCTTTAGTTAACATGAATATCCCATATCACTGTACATAATCTTGGATCACATTACAGACAAGTAACATTCATTTTTTTAAGCTAAATTCTTTGGCTTTTAGATGGACATTCATTAAGTTTCTAAAATTCATGAGTCATTTCATCAAGATTTCAAGAATGAGTCGCCATGTTTAAGCAATAACTACAACAAATGCATTGTTGTTTGGGGGATTGACATATTGTTTCTTTAAAAAAAAGAGTCTAGAGTTCTTTGTTTTCGCGTATCCTATATTAAAACTTAACTCAAGGCAAAGTAAACCTTGTCGTTGCGCCAGGTGCGCCAATGGTGCTAATATCTTCTTTAGCCATAACCAGTTTTCTATCCTAGAATTTCATATAAAATTAGTCCACCTGGGTTTTCTGGTGATCCTGAACTAAACAACTAGGTGACGACTCCTCGATCCCAACATCCTGCCACGTCGCACGTGCGACAAACCTAAAAAATATCATCACTATTATTTCAAGAATTAATCTTAAAGATTAATTCAAATCAAAATAAAACTACATTAAATGCATGATAATTATTTGTCTAATTGATATCATCACACATTCACGTAATTAAAGTAATTAAAGTCCTAGAGAATTCAATTTTATATAATCCATAAAAATCCATCAAAGCCCTAAATGCAAAAAAAAAAAAAAATAGGAAATATAAGATTCCAAACACCAAAAATTAGAATTACCTCAAATTCTTGTCTAGTTGTATATTTGTTAAGAAAATGAAGAGGGTAGCTTTCCTCTCTTGCTACGAGAACAAATCAAAGCAACTGCAAACCATAACCCCTTGCAACCTTTCTAGTTGTTACCGTGATAGATAAATAGATTAATGGGAGATAGGATTTGTTAAGACAATTAGAGAATACTTTCTTTTATTTTTTCTCTTTATATTTTATTTCTGGCTGATTGGGCCAATTATATTTATTTATTTAAGGATAAAGTATTTGTATGGGACTGGGCTACATATTGGCTATTATATTTTTTTTATTAAGTTAGAAGAATTTGTTTATTTGGATGAGCTGATTAAATTTTCTTAGGGCCGTAAAGATTTAAAAATTAAACCATATAATATTAAATTATTTTTGAAGTTCAGGGGAGTTATAACACCTATAACTTGTGTTGTAGGTCCGCCCTTAGCTAGTTGTGTTGAAGAAGTGGTAGCATGCAGTGGCCCTTTTTTATTGCAAGCTAGCTAGCTCCATTTAAGCCATCATTTTCTGTGAATGGAAGTTGATTAGTTGTCAAATAATAGCTGTTTTAGTTTAGGGGTTTTTTTTAAATCTAATTTTATCAACTTTTTTTTTTATTATTAAAGTAAATATTCAGATTAGTTTCTATGTATTTTAATTATACGATCTTGAAATTAATAATTATATAAATTTTTAATGAACTTAAAAATTATAAAATTTAAATTGTTGATCTCGGAAAAATAAAAATATCGTCATCTTTTTTAATCTGATTGGAGCTGGAAGAAAAAAGTAAAAAATCTTAGAGAATTATGTGTTGTTAGATTAGTTGATTGTCTTTCCAAAACAGGAATTTGACCAGCATTAGTAGATGGAAAGCGACACCTGTTATTTGGTCTTCTTGGTATTAAAAAAGAAAGGAAGTTCCTTTTACCTTTTTAGCCCTTTTCCAAACAGATTTGGTCATAAAAGACCCCATCTTAAAGGGTAAAAAGGAAAAAAAGTCTCACAAACATCCTAAACTAAACTTTTTTAAAAAAAAGAGAGAAAAAAAAGCCTTCAAACCTTTGCAATCAGAAGGCAAAGGCTAAATAAAAGCCGAACCATATGAATGAATATTAATAATTTAACAATTATACTATTATTATATGCTTTTTTCGACTCCGTATTTCTAAAGAAAAGAATCCCTTTATTAAACGTGTACACCACATGCCCATGGTCCCCAGGCTGGGCCACGTCTCACGTTCTATCATGTACCCTATCTTATGCTATATATACACAACCACATCTCTTCTACTCTCCTCTCCTCTCCTCACAAGACGTAGCGTTCACTCGCCGAAAACCCAAATCATGTCAGATACACTTCGAAGTGGTAACTCCGCCGCAGCACAGTCGCGTCCCAGCCGACTCCAGCGGAGGAGACCGGCGTCCTTGCAGATCAGCCCGGCTTCTTCTTCTAGCTGGAACGCTGCGATTCCTCTTCTTTCTCCGCTTATCACGTCGCCTACTGCGATGGATATGAAGTCTCGGGACGATCCGCCCTCACCGCCGAGGATTCAGGTAACGGAGGGGGAGAAGCCAGTGGTGTTCAAGAAGTGGCAGCATCCGGCGGCTCCTTTTTGTTACGAGCTGGCTCCGTTTAAGCCATCGTTTTTTGTGCCTGTATAGATTTAGAAACTGGAATGGATTTTGATTAGTTATCAGATAATAGAAGTTTTAATTAGTTTAGGTTTTTTTTTTTTTTTCCTGGCATCTAATTATACAAACATCCTTGTTAATATCTTCCTAACAGCTTTTTGGGTTTATTTTACACAACAAAGTAACGGTATTGTGTATAATGTCATTGCTATTTTACTCTTTTTTTTTTTTTAATTTTCTGTATACAGATTACAAATTAAAACATTAAATGGCATTGTTCAACTTGGAGATTGTAGCATTGGAGGTCGTTCGGAATCTTTTTCAGATTCAGAAGTGCTGAGCGGTAATGGCTGGTTTCGCTTCTTTTTTTCTTCGAAAACAAACAGAAAACCCAAAGCAAACAAAATTTTATCTTTGAGAGAGATTTCTTTTAGCAGTTCTACTAGTAGCCACTGAAAATTGAGATGATATCCAGGCCGAAATACCATACCAGTAACGATCAGGGGTGAACGTACGGTTAGCTCCTGAATTGCAACAATTAAAAGCAATTATGTCGACCAAGATATTTTGATTTGATTTTTCAGCTTTTTGGTGTTCCGTATTTTAGATAATATTTTCAAATATAAACACTTTTTTAAAATAAGAATTGAGAGCTTGAAAAGGTTGGATTTTGGTTTGTTTAGTTTTCAAACCAAATCAGGAGTTCATCATTTATCTGTATTAGTCACAGGTTAAATATTATAAAGTTTCGTATCTTCATATCAATAATTATAAATAGATTTCTTGGCCTTGGACTATAAACTTTACAGCTGTGATGCATTAGTTTTAAAGGGAAAAAAAGCTATTTTTATCTACTTTTACATCTGTGACGGTAGTCAAAATATACAAAGTTTCCAAAAAAATTGATTTTTTAAAATTAATTATTTTGATTTTTTTATTATTTTAATGTATATATGTTAAAAATAAAATTTATAAAAAAATTATTTTAATATATTTTCAAAAAAAAACTTTAAAAAATAATCATTAACATAAACAACATCACATCTAACAATCAATCACATCTAACAATCAAAGAACCTAAATAGGTGGTATTCCAGTAGTAAAAATTTGGAATCAAGAAGTTTATTTTCTCTGTGGTCTCAGGTTCGAGTCATGTGGTTGCTCATATGATAGCCACTGGAGACTTTCATGGTCGTTAATTTCAGGGCCGGTGGGATTAGTCGAGGTACACAAAGCTCGTTCAGACACCCACATTAAACTAAAAAAAACCCTAAATAGGTCGATCAACAAAAATTAACGGTCAAAGAAAACAAAAACAGCAGCTATAATACGTCGTCGATTGTGTTTTTTTTTTTTTTAATTTCCCCGGTAAATACATAGCCCATGGGTTGGCAAATCAAAATCAGTGGACTCACCGACAACTTCTATCTCCAGCTTGATCTGATCCCATTTTCAACGGTCATGCTCACACGCAAATAATCCAAAGAAACCCATAGCACGGAAATATAGACCCACATATAATACTCTAAAGTATTTTAAAACAATAAAGAGTATGCTATTTGTATTATTAATCTCTTAAAAAAATATAAAAATTTGGAAGCATGTAAGAAGAAAAAGGATATTCGATTTTGCATTTGAATGGCTATATATAAAGAGTGGTCCTCGATGGCTCAGTAGTCAGTCAATTATATCAGAACTAAAAAAAGAAAAAACTTCTGCAATCTTGCAGGTCAGAAATATTATTCATCTAAATACGTGCAGATTTTCTTAGATTTAACTCCTATATAAGCTTTAGAGATGCTTGAAATGTACATGCCATCAATGGACGGTAAGATTAAACGTTTGAATTTGCTTATTATTATTTAAGAAAAATAAAATAAAATAAACAGAAGCCCTTCTTTGCTTTCTATCCGTCAAACAAGAAAAAATCAAAATTTAAGCATATACTCGAAGGAAAAAGGATTTGGATGCGGAAGAAGCACATATCGCCGAGGAATTCTCAATTATTCAGTGATGTGAGATTTGACCATGCATTCCATCTTTTGTCAAATTTAGCACCCAACCAAGAGCAATGATAGCCGTAGTGGGTCCAAGGACCCGGGGCTCCACCATGTACTGTCGGTTTGAAATCTCTTCTAACTATATCAAAATATATATCAAAATTACATCAGATCCAAGTCTAAAGTCTCCACTGAATGAATTCCAAGGCAACCACAGTATGATTCTTGGATTTCCTGTGCTATATATCAGAAACAAAGTGCACCCATCTTTGTTTGCAACTCACTGGGATGTTAGGCAATTTCCTGTGCAGGCATGTCTATAAATTTCGATGTCCTGTCGAGCTCTGTGGGTAAGGAACTAATGTTCTGTCAGATATATATATATATATATATATATATATATAAAGGGAAAACAAAAAAGACAAGTTGATAACTTCATATCTACTTCCCTAGATTTTGATTCAGAACCTGCAATTTTCTTTTTTTCATTTGTTTGTCTCACAGTTTCAGGCAACGCTATACCAGACAAGTTCGAACTGTGAATGTTTATTCGCATCAAACAGCGTGAGATGCTAGATGTTTCAAGATTAGGCAGGCTCTATTGGGCACCGTAAACGTGAAGATTCTCTGCCCTCGACAACGGGTTTTTCTTTCAAGAATCTTAGCTGTCCACAGCACCCACCTAAGAATTTGATCCCGTTACGTGTAATGTCGACACCGAAAGTCTGAATCCCTTTGAGCTGGGCTTGTTCTCAGAAGTCGACTCTAATTTCGAAGTCAGCCAGTCCAGGCATATAATATTTTGATACGAGGTCGCTCTTGGGCCTAAGTGATTTCTCTCTCTCTCTTTTACCTAGAGACTCTGGCCCAAGTATAGTTAAATTAAATTTTTGAAGGGAAGGCTATACAAGTTGAACTTTGAAGCCGAGGCCATGGCATAATCGATTTAAAAGAGGTGATGCTGTATCTCTTAAATCGTTATATAAACGAGTATAGTTCTGTCAAATCCTGTTTTTTTCGCAGGAACTCGAATAAATGGATCGAATTTGCTGTTCTGTTTACAAAATCACAAATAGATTTGTTTTCATTATGGTGCACAATAAAGTCAAGCATGATATGCATTGCGCATAAATGAATGGAACAAGAAATTTTCTTTACGTTCAAAATAGGAAAGTGACGTAATGAAAATGGGGTAGCTTGAAAATAAGATGTTGAAGAATAATATAAATCATATCTTGAAACCTCACCTAAAAGCTTAAATTTTTTGGTTAAGATGGTTCTTTGAAATGATATCAGAGCCTTGATGACTAAGCGGTCACGAGTTCAAATCTCACCATCCTCATTTATTTGATAAAAATTAAGCAGCACAAGGTAATGTGGGCCTGTGCAAGTTTCAAGCTCAAAGAGCTTTCACTTGAGGGGATATGTTGGAAAATAATATAAATCATATCTTGAAATCTCACCTAAAAGCTTAAGTTTTTGGGTTGAGATGGTTCTTTGAAAAGGGGGAATGATTGAGATTTTAGTATGGATTGTTTTTAAAGTTATTTTTTATTTGAAAATATATTATAATAATATTTTTTAATATTTTTAAAAATTATTTTTGATATTAAAACATCAAAATTATACAAAAAAATTAAAAAAAAACACAAAAAAAAAACACACTCTAAAAATTCTATTCTGTGTTCAAAGATTAAATTGAAATTCAACTTATATCATCATTAAAAAAATAAAAAACTATTTACTTTATAAATTTCAACTCACCTTAAGACAAAATTGAAAATGACTTTACAATTAAGGAAATCACTCCGAGTGAGCAACAAAGAAATCCACTACCGCAAATCAAATTGAGCTTTGATAAATATATATATATATATATATATATATATATATATATATATATATATCGCCATTGTTTTTATTTTCGTATTTTTTTTTTATGGGATTTAACAATTCTACGCTTATGATTGTGGTTTAACGTATATGTACAAAATATAAGAGTTTTTGAAGTCCAATTTTGTTTCACCAATATATTGAAAAAAAAAAAAACATCAATCATTGGCCACCACGTCTGTTGTAGATTCAACGTTCTATATATTCGTAGAGACGAAAGGTCAATCATATCTTTATAATAAAAACAATTTTGTAGATAGATTTTGTAGTGCGCTAACCCATGAGAATGAACAGCATGATAGTGAAATGCCATGATTTATAAGCACTCAACACGCTTTGAATTCCAAACCCCTGTAAATAACTTCTTCGAAATAGTGTTCTGTTGTTGAGAATCTTGACTTACTTTATTGCATGTATTTTACGTTATGATGATTATTTTTAAAAATATTTTTTATAGTGATTTAAAATATTTTTTAAAAAAATCATTTTAAATATTGATATATTAAAAAGATTAAAAAATAATATAAAAAATTTATTTAAAATAGTGTTTTTACCAACAAAAAAAACAAACAAGTAAGGGTGGTTATTTTCGATTCGGTTCAGTTTTTATCAAAAAAAATAACCAAACTGATTTTTTTTTTTTAAAAACCGAAACCGGGTCAAACCAACCGGTTTCGGTTAGGTTTTTAGGGGAAAAACCGGTTCAAACCGGTTTGGCTCGGTTTTTCTGGTTTTGGCTCGGTTTTCTTGGTTTTTTTTCCGGTTTTAGCTCGGTTCGGTTTTTTACTTATAAAACCGAAATCGAACTGAACCGGCTGATTTTTTTAAAATTTTAATCGGTTTAATCGGGTTTTTTTTCAGTTTGGTTTTTTCAATTATTTTTTTTTATTTTTTCAATGTTTTTACTCACTCCTACAAACAAGTTAATCATCACTACAAGGAAATCAAGTTTTTTGGGACACTGGCCCAGTATATCTTCCTAGAGTCAGAGTTAAACAAACTAAGGCATTCAGCCCAATAATTTAGCCCTATTCTTTCTTTCTCTTTATCATTTCCAAATTTTTTTTTCCTTCCTTTTGCTCAAAATTCCAAACCCAATTTGGAACAAATAATAGAAAAACCATCTATCAAGAAAGTGAGTTTGTAAAACAACACGACGAATATTGATTGATTGCTAATAGAGGCTGTCAACAAATAATTCACCAATTCGATCATCAATTACCAATCCACGAATTGCGTAAATCAGTCAAAAAGCCATGAAAATGACTTCTCTCTACAATATTGTATGCTACAAAAGTGAATAGTGGGGGCGATTTTTCAACAGCCTCGCGATATTCTCCCGACAAAAGCTAGTCCATACATCAGCCTACGTGCACTGTGGCAGAAATTTGCTAGCATCAAGCCAATATCCAGTCTCCACTAGAAAATATTGTTTTTTTTTTTTTTTCATGAGTAGGCTGCAGGTGCAGGGCCCATGTGATTGACACAGCCACTAGTTATGCACTAAACATCATGTAGACGCATGCCAATGTGCTCCCTGTCCATTTACATCTATGGATTAGTCTCCTACAGTTATCTTTTTAGCTGAGCCGCTAGTAGCTACCAGGAAGCTTTTTTTCAACTACTAGTACAAAGCTTCGCTTCTAAGACTTTAATGTGTGCCATTAACAACAATTTTGTTAAAAGTTTGTACAAAACTCTTTTTTTTTTTCCTGGGATCAACCTTAGGCGCGAATTGAGCGGCAGAGGTGTATATATTCCTTGGAGGGTTCCTAATAATTTGTGTAGTTTGTCAAAAGGATGCCATTATAACACCATTCTCAACGCAGAAAGTGGGAAAGGAAAAGCTGGTGTACCGAAGGCAATTGGGCGTTTAAAATGATGGGCAAAGTGAAGGCGGTTCTTTTGAGGTCCCTTGAGCTGCCTCATTTTCCAATAAAGTGTGTCTCATTTCAGCTTGGCTGATATAGAAAAATGGCAGCAACATGCTCTCTGAAGGCATGGAGAGAACATGGGACACTACCGAAGAGGAACAACCCCATCATATGTATATACACGAACCTCTATGCTTGTTCCTTTCACAAAATTCGTCATCAAACTCTGATTCTCTGAATCTGTACAGAGGCCTAGTTGAATCCTTACCATCTTCTTACAAATAGGTTCCATCCACTTGGAATGGATTAATCTGAAGCCTTAAAAGAAGAATGAGTCTCAAGTGTAATATTTGTGAGAATTGATAAAAACAAGTAAAAAATCACCAAGGGAAAAGCTGGTACTAACCAGCTAGTCATCAACTCATAATAGATATTGTTAAATCTTTAGCTTGTGCCGTTATTAGATTAATCGCTGAAATCTAGCCTAAAGAGAAAAGAAAGTCGTTTTAACGATTTCGGCCACCAAAACATTAGAATTTTATTTCAAATGAACAAGAAAAGTTTGAATTAGATGTTTTGTTACCTTCAAAATGTCTCAAAAAACAGATCTAAACTAGAAAATAAATTAGGTTCAAGGTTGATTCTTGGTTTTAGACCGGTTTTTTACACTTTTAGAGGTTAAGGATGGGTTGAACAAAGTTATGAGGGTGTTTTCTAGATGTTTGAAGTTAAAAAATAGATTGAAATTTGGTTTTTAAAGGACAAAAACCAAACACCTTAATTTTTTAGCCACCACAATGCCCGGAATCTAGGTATGTCAAACGACGCGTCATCTTTTTTTTTCAAATTGAATTGAGACAACATTGAAGCGGATGATATATCATCCATCCCATTATCTTACAAAAAAAAAAAAAAACCTAGGTTGCTGTGCTTGATATTACAACCCCTACTCTTTTAAAAAATAAATTATGTTTTTACTTCTCATCCAATTGTATTTAAATCCATAAAACTAATCATTTTAATTCATACTAGTTTTTGCATAATTTTATTGAAAACTCAACTCAAATAAAAAGTTAAATTACAAGATTTTTTTAAAAAAAACCAGTTTTAACCGCTACGGATCGCGTGCCAAATTAACAAGCTACTTTGATCATGTGAACATGACCACCTGGGGCATCTGCTTAGGTATATAAACTGGACATATCTTACTGGATAGGTTGCCAGCCAGAACCCATACGATGTAGAGAGTCTAGACAAAGGTTGTTTTAGATGGAGTGAGTGGGTTTTATCATCCTTTTTGTCATTATTTGATTGTTTTCTTTGATTTCTAGCCAGAACATTCCACGTGCATGGTCATGGCTAACCCAACTGTCTTCATAGTTCATAGTAATTATTAAAAAAAAAGGCTAACAACTCCCACTATGGTTAGCTTTTGACAAACTTTCCCGACTTTAACCGGTTTTTCAACGCTACATACCAAAACCAACCATATGTGGCGAAAGAGACATTTGGTTGTATTTACCATAATACCTAAATCCTCCAATAATTACAAAATTCCCTCTAACGTTAGTTATAGATTTGCAACTAAACTACGAATTTCTAAACCACTAACCCACCACCAACATTACCCAACTCCTCACGCCACACGTACCTAGGCAAGGTTAGCAAACTACCGTTTGTTTACAGCATAGTTTTGAAACCTAGTCCAACTGATCGATTTCGACCAGGCCGAGTTGAAGAAAATAAAAGAAAAAAAACCCGGTGGGTTGACCCGGTGACCAGTTAAAAATCCGATTACAACCCGTTGATTTTTGTTTTTTTAGTAAAACAACGTCGTTTTGATTTTAAAAAAATTGACCTAGACAACCCGGTCAAAACCCAGAACCCGGACCTTGAACCGGGCCGGGTCTAAAAACTATGGTTTACAATAGAAAAGTCATTATTAAAATTTTCTCTGTTTTTTTTTGCTCTAACAGTGGAAAATTTGTAATTTTTTTTTAGAAAACAATTTTTTTTATATTTTCTTTTTTCTTTATACTTTATATTTTAATCATTTTAAACTTGATCTATTTGTTATCATTTTCTTTTCTTATCTTTGTTTTTTTTAAAATGTTTTTTTGGTTTCTTCTTTTTTCTCTTTACATTTTTTTTGGATTATTTTTATTTTTTACACTTGGAATATTTATCACTCTATATTTTACCTATTTATACAATTCTTTTTGTTTTTATTTTCGTTCTTTTGTAATTTATCTTTTAATTTTTTTCTTTTTTTTTCTTTACACCTTTTGTTTTTCAAAAAATTCTTATATAAAGACTAAGAAAATAATGTTTTAATGTAGAAACTGCAATATATTTTTTATTTTTCTACTACTTTAAAAATGACCTTGATGTCTTACATGTTTTTTACTAATATATATGGTCTTTAGTCTTTACTATATTTTTTTATATGTAAATATTAATTTTTTGATTCATAATTATATTTTTTACTTACTTTAATAACATCTTCACATTAATTTATTTTTTTAAAAAAATAATTATTCGAACCGCAACTAAGTGAGTTAAATAAACGTATTAATATTTTTTTATATTTATTGACACATGTGATTCTCGATTTATTTAATTAAATATATACATAGGTATTTTGATTTATAATTTGAATTTTTATTCAAAAACTTTTATATTTATTTTTTTAAAAAAATATTATTCAAATCAAATAATTAGTAATATCCACGAATTCATGCATAACAAGGTTTATGTTTGTAGTCATGATAACTAATGACTCCCATATGCAAATTATGAACATTTTGACTTAACATTGCTGCTCTTATTACTGGAAGGATTTTTAATTATTTTTTGAGTCCCTCATGAATTGAAATTGTACCAGGTGTTTTAAAGTTGTTTCCATCTAGAAATTTATTAAATTATTATTTTTTATAATTTTAATTATTAATATTTAAAATAAAAAAATATAACTTTAATAAAAAAATAAATTTTTAAAACATACCAAACACACATATACCATCATGTGCTAACTAGGGTTTGTTTGGCAGTGTGGTTGTGGTTGCTTTTCAAATAGCTTTTCGTGTCAAAATGCATGCCAATGATGTTTTTTTATTTTTTAAAAATCATTTTTGACATCAGCACATCAAAATGATTTGAAAACACTAAAAACATATTAATTTGAAGTTAATAAAAAAATAAAAAAATTTCAAATTTTATCAAAAATGCTTTTGAAACGCAGAAACAAACAGGTCCTAAGCAATCGCGAGTCCCGATTCCCGAGTCTCGTGCGAATGTGTCGGCTGAGCCATGTCCTTGTACAAATATGTAAATAAGTTTTCTCAGCTGGAAGTTCAAGCAAGCCAAACTGCTTTCAGCAAACTCACAGCTAGGTTGACCCATAAGCATTAGGTCAAACCCACTTATAACAAGTACTGAGTACTCGTGAGTTGCTCTCCCAAAGCAGAGTTCTTAGGGCTGTTTGGGAAGATATGAAAATCATGTTTTTTTAATTTTTAGATATATGTTAATATTAAAAATAATTTTTAAAAAATTAAAAATATTATTATTTTAATATATTTTTAAACAAACACACCGTTATTTCACTGGCTGTTCCATTAGCTGGCTGTGGGGGCAAAAATAAGAAAATAAAAAAGTAAACATAGCAAGCAATCTCACGTCTCACCTGCTCAAGAGACTGGAACCCTGCCACTTCGAATTTTTATCCTTTTCCTTCAAGTCAACTATGGTTTGTTCTTAAACTTACCCTAACAAGTAAAGTTGGGGGGGGGGGGGGGGGGGGGGG
>Ga0307515_10008740_pt1 | contig 19678 bp, 12 predicted proteins | sample 17_EM_MG_FD_194513 | JGI IMG/M metagenome (GOLD analysis project Ga0307515, IMG submission 194513) | Populus trichocarpa ectomycorrhiza microbial communities from riparian zone in the Pacific Northwest, United States - 17_EM | ecosystem: Host-associated > Plants > Roots > Unclassified | place... | reverse complement strand
TGGTGAAGTTTTTCTGAGCCGTGAGTTTGATAAAAAAAAATTATCCAACAATAACTTATTTATTGGCCGAGAGAATAATGTTTCATAAATGTATATTACCTGGAACCCTGATATTATATGCATTTGACAGGACCCACAAATTGTATGATCCAGACTGGTGGGAATTCGGTGATGTGAAATTGTAAGTAATACAACGTTGGTTTTGCCTTATTCCTCGTGATTGATTATATTTATGCTCTTTATAGTCTGCTTATATGCATGTCAAGGTAAGCTTGCCTTCTGATGGTTTGTTCTGGTCTTGGTAGAAAAATACCTCCTCTGTTATGGCTTTCATAAATCCCATAGTGGTTCTTCATCAGTGTCTGCTGTACTTTCTGAACTTTGTCCCGCCAGATATATTTAAATGATTAGTTCTTCAAAGTCAGGATAATAAATATGGTGCAGATAAAGCATGCACTGCCATTTCTTTATGGTGAGATCTACGCCATTTCACGTGCTTTGGCTCACTTTATTCGAGTTAACAGGTGGTTTATTTCTCACTTCTTAGCTAATGCTCTTGATAAAAGACCGTGTATGGCTTCAATGAGTCAACCACTTATTTTGTTTTTACAGGTCCATTTTCCGTAAATATGCCCATGATGATGTCAGTACTGGATCATGGTTCATTGGGCTTCAAGTAAAGCATGTTGATGAATCAAAATTTTGCTGCTCCTCATGGTCCACAGGTTTCTCTCTCCGTGTGATTGTCTCTGTTTGTGTGTGTACAAACGAATTTATTTGATGGAGGAGCAAGAAAAGGGCCATATTAACTATAAATGCCAGGGGAAACTTTGAAAATTTAGTTACATAAAGGGAATTGTTGAGCGTATTGACTTATTTTTTATTAATTCTCTTTCATATTTCAAATTCAGGGTCAATATGTGCAGCTGTGTGATTGGATCTGCCTTGTTAGCATTCTACCTGAATCTAATATATAACAAAGAAGGCCGCGTTCAACATGTATCAAGGAAGGTTTCCCTTTTCTCTTTTCATGCACCCTCTTCCAGTCTTTCTGGTTCCCAATGACAGACGCAAGAACTTTCATGCAATGCATCTGGTGAGAGTTGATCCTGATAGCATCAAAATTGTGAAATTGTTGATAGAAGAGGTATTGACAATAACATCTGCGTATAAAAAGCTAGTTTAGGGTTGTTCAAACCTTTGGACGTGAGCCATATATAGAATTCATGAAGATTTTGTATGCTGCAGGGTATGTTTTTTCGGAGATGTCTTGTAATAGCCATGTAATCCAAGTCCATTTTTTATTTTTTTTTATCAAGTTGACAGTTATCCTCCAGCCTATTAAAGAGACTCTTTTGGATTTTTTTACTGAGAAGCAGATTCGTTTCGTATTTAGGAAATTAGAACTGTGCTTATTTTTTTCCGTCGTCACCTGTATTAACTGGTTTATCATCCATAGTAAGAATGTTCATGAGCTGGCTTCTGAAAACGTTTTATGTTAAAATTAGAGGAAAGGCTTTTCCTTGTTCCATAATCACTGCTACATGAGTTGTAGCTGGGAAAAACACAATTGGGACAGCAAGAAAGATGGTCTCAATTGAAAATGGAAATTGATTTGGTGAGCCTAAAGACACTTTGAAATGGAGTTGGAATCAAATTTGTTGATCTGTCGCTGCAGTATAAATGGGTTTTATATCTAATTATATGCTTTGTTGAAGGGATTTCTATCACAGTTCAGAACCGTAATTCCCAAGTGCATTTTCACTAGGTGGAACACGCAACATTTTGGGATTTTTTTTTGTGTAAAATTAGCACAATTATTTTTAAATTTTGATAGAATAATACATTTTAAAAAACAATTTGTCCAGCTAATTATATTATCTGGTTGACTAGTTCATATAAAAATATAATTGATATTATGGTTTAATTACAATATTAAGTAAAATTTTATTACACTTCTCAACTATAATATTAATTTAAATATGATAGTTGTAAAACACGATATCATTTAAATGGAGTGGTTTTCGACAACAGCATGTAGCATGTAAACGTGTGCTATTTCACAATTCACCATTTATTTTAATTACATTATGTTAATTGCCGAATTTGGCCAACATTTTGCCTTTCAAGGTCTTGTATTGAGTGTGGAATCTTTCTACCCGGAGGTTTGTTTGACTTTAGAGTGGTGGCACGATTTGCTTCCATGTCCAAGGTTTGATTCACACATTGCCTTTTAAAGGGTTCTGGGATATTTCCTCATGGTCAGAGATTTAATAACTGGTCTGGTGCTGAGGTACACCAACCAAAGAAGAAAAACTAGAGAGATCCCGCACGAAGCAAATCTTGAAAGTGAAACGAAGGCTAACAAAGAGAGATGCATTGTATTTCTTATGTATGACATGAAAAAGACAACACAACCATTACCATGTCCGAGACATTTCCAACAGCACTTCCAGGAAAGAAAAACGCGGAGAACTGGCTAGACTTTGTCCACCTTTGAAATTCAGTAGCAGCTGCAACCTTGTTTGAGGGTCTCATCTTCCTTCCGTGGGTCCCTGTTTGAGCGTGTAACATGGTATATCTACCTTCTCCAACCTCAAGATCCATGTCTGTTAACTTGTACTCTTAGGCATCGGATTGATTTCCCTTTAAAAGGGTTACATTTGTTTAAAAAGATAGTGCATTTTGTTCTAAAACTCAAAAACCTTGGCTGGGCCTTCTTTATATATATAAACAAAAAATAATAATTATAATTTTGTGCTTGTAATAAATACAGTGGTCATTGTGGATAAGCTTGCGAGGAAAAATTGTGGAGCTAATCAACTTGTTCTTAGGCATTGCTGTGGGCTGTTGCTGTAATGACATTATATTAAATGTTTGTTGTTATGAGTTGATTTGAACAGGGAAAATGGCAGAGGCATTGACAGCCACAGATCGTAAAGGACAATTCTCAATGATAATTTTATTCTATGGCCAGCTTTAACGAGTGGAGTTGCTTGGCTTCTTCTCTAATAGAGTTTTATTTTGTCATATTAATTTATTGCATTATTTTTACTCCGTTGCGGTTGAAAATGAAAATTTAAAAACAGAATATTATTTAAGGGAAGAAGAGAAGAATCCTAGAAGTCTAGTCCAGGAGGCCAAAAGTTTGAATATTCCACAAAATCTTTCGAATGGTTAGTTATTCGTTAATTCAGGTATATATACATGTTCATGGTCTGTTGTTTCAACTCGAGTCCACATCAAAAGTTTCGAATCCCAACAGAACTAACACATCATCTCCACGCTAGAAACACATGGTTGCTAAGTCCTCCTTTACACACTCTTTTAGACTTTTTCTTTTTTATATCATCTTGATTCCTTCTGTATTTTATTATCTGACGAGGATTCTTTTGTCTACAGCCCTTCAAGGTTTCTTTAATACAAAGACGAGGTCATACCAAACCAGTCCCTTTTCTTTTGTGTGTGTGTGTGTGTTTCCTTCAAGAAGTTGTGATCCATTCTTGAGTCTTGACCCTTTACAAGCTGTTCGGCATTAAATACTGAACTGTTGTTCCATAGTACCATTAAATGTTTTTTCCTTTGAAACTGGCCAATAGAAAAAAAAAACGTTTCAGTTCAAACTTTGGACTTTTGCTGGTTGTTGGAAGGTTATCATTTTTTGAACCTTTTTCGGTTGAAAAATTAGACAGTTTGGTCATCTGGGGCGGCGTTCTGTTTTTTTGGAATTCAACTTTGTCTTATTGTTGTCTTTTTGAAAAGAGTTTGATGCAATTTTGAGTTATTGGTCTATATCTAATTTATTTTTTGATCAGTTGAGAGGATTTCATGTTGTCCACAATTCTAATGGTGGAAAGTGGAAACTAGTTAGGGTTTGTTGTGATTTTGCTTTCCATTCACGGGAGATAAGGTTTTTTCACAAGAAGCCTGTTCAGATCTTCAACTACTTCAGTAACTGCTGAGCTTCTTTATCAAGTACTTAATCACTATTGGTTTGGGTATTTGACCAGAGAGAAAGAGAGATTGAGAGACAATATTGTGTTGTTGTTTCTTCAATTTTGCATCCTTAATTTTGTTTTTACACTATGAATCGTTCTGGGACAGCCGACCTGAGAGCAGCAACAGCTGTCGAAGTTACAAAGGATAGAAATGGAGTCGATCAGGTTGTGCTTCGAAACCGGCGAGGGGCTTCAGCTCGGGTCAGTCCAACTGCCTCATGCTCTTGTTTATTGGTTAATTTAATTTGTCTAAGCTGAGAAATGACTGCAATGATACAGTCAGATGGAAACTATCTTTCTTGAGTGGATCTTGATTTATTGTGTGAATATGTATTCAGGTTAGCTTGTATGGAGGACAAGTTCTCTCATGGAGGACTGACCAGGGTGAAGAGTTGTTATTCACTAGCAGTAAGGTAAAATCGTAGGGTTTTATTTGGCTGCTAAGGTTATAGTAATGTTTAATCTGTGTCCTTAATTTCTCCGTTACTGGTGGTTTTTCTTTGATCGCGTGATAATTGTTTTATTTTTGTTTACTGCAGGCAATTTTCAAGCCACCAAATCCAGTGAGAGGAGGAATCCCCATTTGCTTTCCTCAGGTATTTTGAGGTTATGTCATGTCAATCAATGACATGCCATTCTTGGAGATCTCTGACTAATAAGTTGCTTCGATTTGTGTGTTAAGTTTGGAAACTGCGGATCGCTGGAGCAGCATGGGTTTGCAAGGAAGAAAATTTGGGTGATTGACCAAAATCCACCACCATTTTTACAACACAATGATTCCAACGACAAAGTCTATACTGATCTACTACTTAAGCCATCTGAAGAGGATCTAAAGATCTGGCCACATAGGTATGCCCTTTAACAACTGCATATCCTATTGATAATCCCAGATCAGATCATAAGATGGCAAAGCCATCCTTGGATAATATTCAACTGGACTGCTGGAGTTTGTTTTTTTGTTTTTTAATTTGGTATATCCCTTCAGTTCATTTACATGTTATTAATTAATCAACAGAAGGGTCAAATACCTGCACCAGATATCTGCATAATTTGACATCAATCTTGTCATTGCACAAGGTTAATTGACTTTTCTGTGGCCTCCTCTTTTCAGTTTCGAGTTTCGGCTAAGGGTGTGTTTGACGGTAGAAGGGAATCTAACCATGATATCGCGCATCAGGAATATCAATTGCAAGCCATTTAGTTTCTCAATTGCTTTCCATACATATTTCTCCATCTCAGATATCAGGTACATGAAAACTTCAGTGGTTGGTTTTTTCGTATGTGGTTGTCGTGGAATTAGACATGTTCTGCATATTGAAATGCCTTGTGAAAACTGTTTAAGACTCAAGAAATACAAACTTCTATTCTTCAAAGAAAGGCTCCTGTCCTTCTAAACTCTTTTATCCCCAAGTTCTATGTACCTAGTAGTTCGTTTACTTCACTAAACCACCTCAATATGCTTCCTTTTTCCCGTTCTCCTCAAAATTCAATTTTACAGACAAGAACTTTCTGAGCTTCTAGGAATTTATCATTGTGGCTTGTACTCGCTAGGTTCATTATGTATGATACTTATCAGCTTTAACCTGAGTAGTGCCATAGTTCAATGTTTATCAGCTTCATTGGAGTCAAACAAGTGTATGTATTTTCAATTGCCTTTTCATGCTAAATGACAATATTGAGTTAACAGTGAAGTAAGAGTAGAGGGGTTGGAAACTCTTGACTATCTTGACAACCTTTTCCAAAGAGAACGCTTCACAGAACAAGGAGATGCCTTGACATTTGAATCTGAGGTAATACATCTTCTAAACAGCCATCTGAGTTCCTCACAACTTCTTGGCTGAGCTGAGAAAAGTATTTCCTGATTTGCAGGTGGACCGGGTTTACCTTAGTTCTTCAGATGTGATTGCTGTTTTTGATCATGAGCAAAAGAGGACATTCACCATACGAAAGGAAGGACTTCCAGATGTTGGTAAGTTTATTTTCCAACCTTCAGATCAACAATAATAGTGTGTTCATGGCAATTTCTCATTTTCTTTCTCACGATTAGTAATGATTCTATGACACTACACGTTTCGTTCTGTATTGAGGGATTGAGCCACTTTTGATCACTTGCCTCTGCTTATGAATAGTGGTTTGGAATCCATGGGAGAAGAAATCCAAGTCCATGGTAGATTTTGGAGATGAAGAGTACAAACAGATGCTTTGTGTTGATGGGGCAGCAATTGAGAAGCAAATTACATTGAAGCCAGGTGAGGAGTGGACAGGCAGGCTAGAGCTCTCTGTTGTGCATTCAGGATGATGAAGTTGCTACCCACTTGAAATTAAAATCGTTGATGAAAGGCATATTATACAAATAAGCCACTTAATATTTGCATGCTGGCCCGTACGATTATACAAATATTTATTTCATTCTGTAGTTCTTGTGCAGAAAATAAAACCCATAGTCACTAATTTCTGGTGTGGTGGCTGGTAGTCTGAGTGGAGATATTTGTTTTATTGTTTCTCCATTGTAGCAATTACCAAAAAATGAAGTGCATCAAACATATGTACCCCCAAGAATTGTATATACTTAATTACAAGATTGTTTGGTTACTTCCCTGGATTTTCTTTTTTTAGTGGTGTGTTTGTTAAATTAATTAATTAATTTCTTTGTGATTTTTCTCATTTGTGCATGATGTTTCACTAAGCAAAAATAAAGGATGGTTTATGTAATTAAGCTATATATTGGCATCCAAATAAGATACAGAATGAATCTGGACGTGGCCCCGACTATCCCATGTTTCCGCATTATTTTCTTTTATAAAAAACAATGTGTAGATAATGTAAGCACGTTAAAAAAATACTTTATGATTTGGATTATAGTTTTAACTAATGTTTTATTTAAGAAACAGAAGATATCTTTTTATGGCTATTTGGATTAAAGGTTAAAACATCACGCGACTATGGCGTTTGCAAGGTGAATTTAATGATATCTTCAATGCATGTAATTTGCTTCATCATGTGTGTTCTTAGAGCGAAGAATCGTGTTATGGATCATTTAACAAAGTAAGGAGTTTTGATGCAAGTTGATTTTGTTGCATGATTATAGCATTTATCCAAAGTCTATTTTAGTATGAATTTGTTTTGAGATTATTTGTTGTGAGTATATTTTTTGAACAATTTGTAATTTTGTATTCTTCTTTTCATTTAAGCCATATTTTTATTGACTTAAACAATGGATTAATAAAACTCTAGTATTTCATATAAAAAAAAACTTATTAATTCGTCATTGTGGGTCAAATTAAAAGTTGTCTTTTAATATATATATATAAAAAATATCAAAGCATTTTCTAGCTTATAGAACTTCTTTTTATTGTGAACCAGAATATAAACATGTATTTAATCAAATAAATTAAGAATTATATACACAAATAAATATTAGAAAGAGATGTTGATTTAAATTAACAAAAACACTAAAATATATAGGCCAACCAACAACATTTTATCTCCTTCATCATTCTTCGACTAGTTTCTCCCCCTCCTCTCAAACATAGGAGCTAAAAAATAAACAAAATAAATTTTAAGATCAAAATTAAGATTTCAAAAACTTAAGGAACTAAATTGGAGGAGAAAGGAAAATATATGGATTGAAAAGCACTTTTTAATTTGAGATTGATCACGTGTTTTCACCGTATTTTATATTGTGGTCATCTCTCTTTTAATTTTATATTTTTATTGTGATTTAAAAATTTATCTTATAAAATTAGGTCACAGAGTGATTCAATTAAACAAAATAAATATGTATTCTTTCTTCAAATGAAACTCGTTGAAACTAAGATCAATTTTTTTTTTTTGTTATCGTAATGTAGTGATCAACTAACAACTTTCTTTCTTCTTCTTTACTTTTTAACAAGTTTCTCTCTCATCTCTCAAATATAGAGATTACAAAATAAACAAAATAAACTTTAAGATAAAAAATAGATGGAATGAAAAGCTCTTTTTTCATGAATTTGAGATTGTTCACGCGTTTTCTCCATGTTTTACATTGTGGTTTTTTCTCTTTTAATTTTATCTTTTTCCCATAATTTAAAACTTTATCTTATGAAATTAGCTCACAAAATGATTCAATTAAACAAAAATAAGTATGTATCCTTAAAAAGTTACCAAAATAATTGAGAAGCAGTTTCACTATGAACAGTGACATCTATACAATTCTTTTAGTGTAGTAGTTAATATTATCAAAAGTTTTTACATCCATTTGACACTATCTAATATTGGTTAATACATTTATTTAACGGGCACGGAAGCCTTAGCTTTAAGGTTGAAATTAAGAAATGCTAAACTTCAGTGCTCGAAGTGAAACATTTTAAATTTACAGGGGTGAAAAAATAAATCCCCCTGTGTCAAGTCAAAGAAAATTAATGGCCAAAGAAGCTACTCTGTTATCAGAGCCAGGTTTCGATCCTGGGACCTGTGGGTTATGGGCCCACCACGCTTCCGCTGCGCCACTCTGATCCACTGTACACTTTGTTTTTCAGGTTGTATTTAAACAAAGTTAAATGTAATATTTCAGCTCCTGGGAAATGGTAATCTTAACGCAACAGCAACCAGTAGATTTTTCCTTGTGGGCTGTGGCCAGGACAGATACCCTTCACCTAATTAGGCTACGATGTGTACCGAAAGCCCAAAATAATTTAATAGATTGCATTTCATAATAATACACAATGGACATCAAGATAGAGCCGAAAAAAGGAGCTATTGTTAAGGATAATGTTCGGATATTGTAACGGTTATAGTTGTTTTTGTTTTTTTAAAGTAGATTTTGTTTTAAAATATATTTAAATAATATTTTTTTTATTTTTAAAATTTTATTTTTTGAAAACATAAAAAAAAATTAATTTGAAATAAAAAAATTATTTTCTTAAAAAACATAAAAATAATACTTCAATCTAAGAAAACAGAGGGTGCTAATACTTGCTACATCAAGCCTACTTCAATATCCCCCGCCTATAACAGATGAGGCCAAGTTTTTACCAAATCAAAATTGAATTATTGCTTTTGCAATCGGTAGACCGTGTCATGATGCATGTGTTCTTCCCCCGATTGAACACACAGTACTAATAAAATCCTCCTTTCTTTCACTCATGTACAAGGGCATTGGTCCAGCCAATAAGGAGCCATGGAAAGATCCATTTGCAACTTTTTATTCGAACAACTTTAATAATTGGATGCTCTTCTGTTCTTCTTCTTGAATTCATAATAATCCCATTTGGAATCTTGGATGCTTCTCATCAAGAATGAACAGTGTTGCCCAAAGGGTTTTGAGACACTTGTCATGGCATGAGTAGCTTAACCTTGTTTGACCTTGACAAGCAACCTGTGCACAATTTTGTAACGTTTGACCAAACCATGTAGACAACAAGGTAGGCCGATGATCTAAGAGATTTCGGGACAAGAGCCATAAACCCTGAAGAGGTGGTTAAGAATTGGTTGAACAAAGATGGAGACATGCACTACTTAATGTAGTAGGTTGCTAGTGAAAATGAGAGGAACACGAAGTGAAAAGTGAAAACCTAACTGGGTTTTTTTATACTATTAAATTAGGTCACATCTTCAATGTGGAAAAGCTCATCGAAATCAAAGTTTTTTCCCGCAATGGTTTGGTTTGGACAAGAATTGAAAATGAAGAGGGATTTCTTTAATTCTCCCTTTCACTTTATTTGGTTCATCAATTCCAAGGTTTATAATTTCATAGGAAATTAGTTGAGATATTGTAATCTAAGTTAGATTGCTTAATTCTTATTCTGCATCATCATGACTTTTCCTGCAAAAAATCTATATATATATATATATATAAAGTGAATCTGTTGATATTCAATAAATTTTTAGGGCATGGGTCCTCTGACAGAAGCATGCCAATATTTAGAGAATTTTTTATTTTTTATTTTTTGCCCTAATGAAAATTTTGAATGCAAGACTTTTTTAAAAGAAGAGGGTCGAAATAATTTATAATTGATAATGACATTCTAATATTGTATTGATGGTTAAAAACGAAGGTCGTCCTAATGTTGTGTACTTTTACAAATTATTTTTGCAACAAAATCAAGATGGTTAATTTATGTGAAATCTCATTGAAAATAGCATATTTATTATAGAAAGGAATGGAAGGTAGAAATGACTAGGTAAAAAAAAAAAAAGGAAAGAAAGAAAGAAAAGGAATGGATTTGAGCAAAGGATTCACATTTACTGATGTAAATTCTTTTTTAGCAAAGCAGTCTATTGTCAATTGTCATTAGATGTCATGGAAAATTGCTTGCCATGATAAAAAGCAAGTCTCAAAATTACAAAACAATATTATGTTCCTCATTCAAGGTAAATTAGTGATGCTAGGTAAAAGAAATTTGAAGATAAAGTAATAAGTTAAGAAGAAGAAATCAAAGAAAAAAAAAGAAAAAAAAAGAATATGGTATAGAAAAGTCTATAACTTTATTAATCACCAATTTTCTAACATTTAGAAAAGATACGATACAAATATTAAAATCCTAACAAAAAACAAGCGAGGGTTTATAGTCCAATAAATAAAATACTCAACAATAATTAAATAAAACTCAATAAATAAAGTTCAATTAATAAATCTCAACTAAAAGTTCAAATAAATTAAAATAAAATATAAATTAAAGCCCAATGTCTCAATGGTTTTTGATATCCTCTATCATTTATGATCATACGAATACGTAAATACTGTCTCGGGTCCGGTGTTCCCACCAACTCTCTTGGGGTTAGAAAAACTCGACCCCTTCGAGTGTAGTTGAAGGCGGCTCCAATAATGCTCTCAAAGATCTTGATCAAATTGATGTGATGTCTATTTCATAATCCAAGTATAGTATGAATCTGGTCATCTAGCTTATATACTGGATTTACTGAAGTTTATCATCCCTAGTAAAAACAACTTGTGCATCTAAAGTAACATTAATATGTTTCTTTGCCAAAGATAAGGATAATGGGGCAAAAGTTTCAAAATGATCATCAAGAAAAGATTGTTGTGTTTTATATATAACAAGATCCTTCATGTCAAAACTGGAGCTAATATTAAAATCTGGTGATAATTTAATGACATAATTATTTGATTCAATCACTTGTAACACTTTGAATAGTCTAGCACTATTTATTTGCAATTTATGATTTGTTTTTTAAAGGACATCATCCATATCTAATCTATATCATGAAATAATCTTAAATACTAAGTAAATCATGATACTTATGTAAATTAACTCAAAATTTGTATTGTTCATTACTTGCTTTAATTTTTTTTTTATGATCTTAACATGCAAATTATAAACTCTACATATAAAAGACTCAGTTGAATAAGATATTTTAGAGTAAGGAGACATAGGAAGAAGATCTACAAGATTTTTAGGTTTGTAACTATGAAAACTATATGATTGAGGGTGTGGATTGGAATAAATACTATTTAAAGCCTTAATATATATAGTTTGGATGTAAATTAGGATTATCTTCATCTTCTTTATCACGTGTCAGGGGTAAGGGATCTGAGAGCTCAATACGTTGCTTTAAACCTATGATATGTTGGATGTCAAACATGAGGGGGTGAGGAGCATGTTCTTCTAAACCTTTGATGTGTTGGACATCAAACATGATTGGTTGGGAATCAGGTGGCTTAAGAGGATTAATATTATGAGACTCTTTTAAAATCATATTTATTTTTTTGGGCGATATAGAGTTTCCTAAAACTTATTTCTCTATCACTTAAGCATTATTATTATTATTAATATAGTATTAATAATAGTTGTAATTATAATAATATTAGTTGCAATGATAATAATGAAGATGAAAATAACAATAATGATAGTAATAATAATGATAATTCATCATTCAACATTTGATTTGTTGTTGGGGATTGAGTTTCATTGTTTTTTTATATATGATATTTTCAGTCTAATAATCTGGATTACTGGTTTTAAAAGTTTATGTGACTCAACATGTTCTTTTGTTTTTTGATTTATTATTTTTTTCTTGATTTTATTGTTTAATATTAATTTTTTAAAATAAAAACCGGTTATTCAGGTTTTCTTTGAATTTATTAAATAAATCAATTCACATCGAGTTAGCTTTTATATAGTTTTGTTGAAAACTTGTGGTAGAGAGATTTTTAATAGTATTGCAAAAAATCGTTTGGCATGCAGTACGCTTGCCAATGGGCTAATATAGGATAAACTGATTTGAATTTGAAATATAAGTGTTCATTTGAAAATTTTAAAGTGAAGGACTTGATTTGACTAAATATAAAAAATTGAAGAACCATAATAATTTTAAGCCAGAAACTCACATATTTCTACTTTCGGTTACTGAAAAAAACTATGAAACAGAGCCGTTGTCAATTTATTTCTCTCGCATTTTTCAGCTTTCTCTCCATATATTTATATTTTTTTATCATGGAATATCTTGACAGATTTTCTCTAAGAGTACCTTTTCAGAACTGAGAGCACTATTGTTGTCATGCTGCTTTACCCTTCAAAGAAATCATAGCTTGTACATTTTCACATTTCTTTTGTTCATTTTTTTTTCCTTTTCTATCTATTTCATCTTTGTCATGCAACGTGTCATTCATTGCAATGCATTTTCTTAGTATGTGACTAGTTTGTTTTGTTGGTGTTTCAACAGGGTTCGGCTTGAGGGTGCTTTGTTACGGATCTGACAAATTAAGGTGTGCGTTAAGTGTGTGTGCGATGTGGTTGTGAGTATGGTTGTGGTGGCTTACCTTATGTTGGGTTTTGTGATGTGTGTTTTTGGGGTTTTGAGAAATGGAGCTAAGAAGTTGGGAAAGCAAAGAACAAAAAGAGAAGAGCATTGAATCTGGTGAAGAATTTTTTGCCTTAAAAAATGAAATGAATCCGCTTTTTGACCAAAACCCATTATTCAAAGCCTGCAAAAGTTTCATTCTTTAATGTTTAAAACAACCCAGAGTTCATCTCTACTTTTTTAGACAATTATCTTGGAGTCTGGATTTTTTTCTCTTTTTCCCTCGTTTATCCACGTTGTGTGTTCAATTTTTAAAATTTCGTGACTTTTTTATTTTATTTTTTGGGATTTTCTTTGGCTATTTTTTTCTTGGCTTGAAACCATATATACCATTTTTGCAGGGAAAGAGAGAAAGAAAGTGAAACAAAACCCTCCAAAGTAAAAGCAAGAAACAGCTCGTTTTTTGCTTCCATGGAAGCTAAGCACATTTTGTGTCTCATTTTACTGGTGGAGTTTGTTTTCTTTCAAGTAAATTCAGACCCAGTTGAGGATAAGCAGGCATTGCTTGATTTTGTGAACAATTTGCCACATTCTCGATCTTTGAACTGGAATGAGAGCTCTCCTGTTTGCAATAACTGGACTGGAGTCATTTGCAGTGGAGATGGGACTCGTGTGATTGCTGTCAGATTGCCTGGTGTTGGATTTCATGGCCCAATTCCACCAAACACTCTTAGTCGTCTCTCAGCATTGCAGATTTTGAGCCTTAGATCCAATGGTATTAGTGGGGAGTTTCCTTTCGATATCTCTAATTTAAAGAACTTGTCTTTTCTTTATCTTCAATATAATAATTTATCTGGGTCACTGCCAGTTGATTTCTCACTTTGGCCTAATCTTACAATTGTTAATCTGTCCAATAATCGGTTTAATGGTAGTATTCCATATTCGTTTTCGAACTTGAGTCACCTTGCTGCTTTGAATCTCGCAAACAATTCGCTTTCCGGTGAAGTCCCTGATTTTAATTTGCCAAATCTGCATCAGATAAACTTGTCTAATAATAATCTTAGTGGGAGTGTACCAAGGTCACTTAGAAGATTCCCTAACTCAGTGTTTTCTGGTAACAATATTCCATTTGAAACTTTTCCTCCTCATGCTTCGCCGGTTGTTACTCCATCTGACACACCTTATCCAAGATCTAGGAATAAGAGGGGACTTGGTGAAAAAACTTTGCTAGGGATTATAGTTGCTTCTTGTGTTTTGGGGCTTTTAGCATTTGTTTTCTTCATAGCTGTTTGTTGCTCGAGAAAGAAGGGCGAGGCTCAGTTTCCAGGGAAGTTGCTTAAAGGAGGAATGTCACCGGAGAAAATGGTGTCAAGGAGTCAGGATGCTAATAATAGATTGACTTTCTTTGAGGGGTGTAACTATGCATTTGATTTGGAGGATTTGTTGAGGGCTTCTGCTGAGGTATTGGGAAAGGGTACATTTGGTATGGCTTACAAGGCGATTCTGGAGGATGCAACCACGGTGGTCGTGAAGAGGTTGAAGGAAGTGAGTGTTGGCAAGAGGGACTTCGAGCAGCAGATGGAGGTTGTTGGAAGTATTCGGCAGGAGAATGTGGTTGAACTGAAAGCTTATTACTATTCCAAAGATGAGAAGCTGATGGTGTATGATTATTACAATCAGGGGAGCATTTCTTCCATGCTACATGGTACGTTGCCTTTTCCAATATTCTTTGTTCTCTTATATGCTAGGAGTTCAATTATGCTTGCCATTTCTAAAACAGCAAAATTAAAAATGCCAATATTTTTAATCTTCACTTTTGGAAGGAGATGCTTTCAAATCCTATTCATTCAGCATGCATGCAGGTTCTGTTTGAGTTATTGACATGGCTGTGATTATTCATATGAGAATTCTGATTTAACTTAACTGGAGGAAATTCACTACTCTCATCCTCTAGATGGGTTAATACTCTAATACATATTTGCTTAATATATGATATATGCTTGTTGAAACACATCTCCATTAGGACCACAACTCAAGGGCAAGGTGGCCTACTTCTGTTGCTATTTTGAAATGGGCTTCAGTTCATGCTTGATATGTCCTGCTGGCCTTGCTAAGCGTAGTGTACTTTGGAGAAGTACATATGGAGTTGTCGTTTCATCCTCTATGGATTGTGACTCTTACTTGCCAAAAGAACGTCTGCAAGTAATAGTGACAGTGAAGTATATGCTATGTCCTAATTAGGGATAATTTGGCAAAGCTGTAAGATTTAACAGAAACTGTGGCCCTTGAGTGCAATCAAAAGGGGAATCCTTTCCTAAACTGTAGTTAAGCTTGTGGTTGAATTGAGTACTGAGATTCTTGAAAAGGAAATAGATTTTCATACTTTTTTTCAGAGGTTAGATGGACTTGTTGAGATAATGTAGGAGGCATGATTTTCTGAAGTATGTTGATTTTTCTTCTTCCCATATGTGAACACTATGCGGTTAGAGGATGTATAATTAACAGAAAATCCACGATATCTGTTAGTATCATTTTAGTGGCGAGATCAATGTGAAACATGACTGAAAAACTATGACATATAAGTTCTAATACAATTTAATTTTCTAAAACACTACAATACTTCCATTATAGGTTGCTTTGCTCTTTAGTTGAGTACTTGTCACATGAAGATTCATCTAAGTGCAGGTGAAGGTTGGTTAGTCATATAAGCCATCATTGAACTGCATACAACTTTCTAGCGTGGTTTTCTGATTGTGGAACAGTCCAAACTTGCGATCAAGTATGGCTTTTCCTCGACCTTGAGAATTTTCTAGTAGGACACACTCTGTGGTGGATGCTTGTTGATCTCCTCCATCCTATTTTCATCGTGTGTAAATTGGTTAATGACTTGAGAGTTGCATGTATCCTCTGATGCATAGGTAACTTTTGCAGGAAAAAGAGGAGGTGAGCGAGTCCCACTTGATTGGGACACCAGAATGAGAATTGCTATAGGTGCAGCAAGAGGCATTGCCTGTATCCATGCAGAGAATGGCGGGAAATTTGTCCATGGAAACATCAAATCCTCAAACATCTTTCTTAATTCTCAGCAGTATGGATGTGTATCTGATCTTGGTTTAGCGACTATAACAAGCCCATTAGCCCCACCTATTGCTCGCGCTGCTGGTTATCGTGCCCCTGAAGTAGCAGACACCCGGAAAGCTGCGCAGCCTTCTGATGTCTACAGCTTTGGAGTGGTGTTATTGGAGCTTCTTACTGGGAAGTCCCCAATTCATACCACGGGTGGTGATGAGATTATCCACTTAGTCAGGTGGGTTCATTCTGTTGTTAGAGAGGAGTGGACAGCTGAAGTGTTTGACGTTGAGCTGATGAGGTATCCTAATATCGAAGAAGAGATGGTGGAGATGTTGCAGATAGCAATGTCCTGCGTGGCGAGGATGCCAGATAAAAGACCTAAAATGACGGATGTGGTGAGAATGATAGAGAATGTCCGACAGATGGACACTGAGAATCACCAATCTCCTCAAAACAGATCTGAAAGTTCTACACCACCACCTCTGGTGATTGAAAGAGAATCCTGAATCTCAGTAAGAGCAAGCTGAGCCACCGGGTCTGCCTTTTTCTTTATTTTTTAAATCTTTTTATTATTATTTTCTCCAGTCTGGTTGTTTATCATCATCTCAATTTTTCCGAACTGTTCCAATGAACTAATTCCGATGAAACTTTTATCATCTAGAATCTAGAGAGGTGAGGTAGGTCAAATCAGCATATCAGTGGACTGTTGACGCCCGAGAAAGTGGTTCTGTACATCAGCAGCTTATTGATCCATGTAAATGTTAAAACATTCTCTCTCAACTGATATGATTGATTGAATGCAAAATCATGCTAGTTGCATATTTCATGAATTATTACTTCGCAGGGCAAATATTGATGCCCCACTGTGATTGATCGTCTGAAAACCAGTTTGCTTTGGTGCTAAAAACAGATATTCTGAGAGTGTAATGTTTATCATCATCTCAATTTTTCCGAACTGTTCCAATGAACTAATTCCGATGAAACTTTTATCATCTAGAACCTAGAGAGGTGAGGTAGGTCAAATCAGCATATCAGTGGACTGTTGACGCCCGAGAAAGTGGTTCTGTACATCAGCAGCTTATTGATCCATGTAAATGTTAAAACATTCTCTCTCAACTGATATGATTGATTGAATGCAAAATCATGCTAGTTGCATATTTCATGAATTATTACTTCGCAGGGCAAATATTGATGCCCCACTGTGATTGATCGTCTGAAAACCAGTTTGCTTTGGTGCTAAAAACTGATATTCTGAGAGTGTAACTGTTGATTTGTTTACCAAGTTTCCTGTACTGGCAGAATTGATCATCTGGTTGCATCTCTTTGCTTTCGCCTGCAACAATTATGAGGCTCAGGTTCCATAGCTATAGGCTTCTTTTTGCAAGCCAGCCCACCATCAAGGTCTTCACAGACCAGCCTCAACCAAGTAGATGTGTGATAATAACATAAAAAAAAAGTCATTTTTCATTTAAAAAATAAAGATTGAAGCTGCATTAATTACTAGTGAATTTCACGCAAATGCCTTTCTTCTGTCAACTTGAAACCCTAGCCATTATTTTTTGCTAGGGTCTCATGTCCTTCCAAGCTTAGAGTTGTATTTATTTATTTTCGGTGAAAAACAAAGTGTAATGTGGTAGAACTAGAAGGGGGAAGCGAAGCGAGTCTATAATTCAGTTAGCATCACTGGCCACCTCCTCCTCCTCCCCTAAGCCAAAATGATAGAAAAGATCAATACTCTCTTTTTTAGTTGAATAAATTAAGAAGAGGACACGTTCATTCTTTGTTTTTAGCTTTTATTTTTCATCTTCTCTCCCATATCGTCCAGATCACAGAAAGATTGCGCCTCGTCATTATTATTATTATTATTAGTTTTAGCAGATGATGATTGTTTTTACACCCTAACGACAACTTCAAGAACAAGTGCAACGATTCTTGCAGGAATGTGTAGGGAGATTGCACTAGGGGTTTTGCAAAAAGAGTACTGAAAGAGAGGGAGGGGGGGGGGGTTTCTCAGGTCTGGAGAGTAATGAAAAGAGAAAAGGCGAACATTTTTGCAAAAAAATATTTGTGCGAGATGGGTTTTTGCTCCTTGACTTGTACTAGTGGTTTATCTTGGATCTATGGTTTGGTTGTTGATCGGGGGATAGTGGACTGGGTTATTATGAGTCACAATGAGATAAGGAATTGATAGTGGTGGTTGGCATAGTGACTAGCAGCCCCCAGGAATAGTGGTTGGGTTCGTTTTGGTCTACGTTGATTAGGTTTGCGATGGTGGCGTGGAGGAGAAAGGGGGGGTTGTCCAGTGGTGAGGACGGTGTGCTAAAGGCTAGTGCTGGATCTGTGTGGGTCTGTTGTGCTACTGTTTTGGTTTGTTGGGTTTGAGTTGCCGGATTCCGGCTAGGATAAAAGGTTGGGGTGGCTGCTATTTTTTTTTAATTTATAATATTATCAAAAACTAAAAAAACTGAGGAAAACACCAAAGACTCAGGACACAATATTATTGATTAGAATAATGTATTTATGTTTTTGCTTTTCTCTACAAAAAAAAAAAAAAAAAAAAACATGGGTTTGCGGTTAAGAGTAAAATCAAATCATCTTCTTTCACACGATACATTAATGATTATCAACTTGATTGAGTTAGATTTTATCTTTTTATTTCTTTTTATTTTGTTAATATAGTAAAATTACTTCATTATCTTAAAAGCAATAAAAAAAACTAATCTTAGTGGCTTATTCATTTTTTTCTTAAGGACACTAAAATAACAAGATTACATTTGAAAGAAATAATCATTAAACGCAGTATCTTTTTTTCCCTTTTCACCTTGTTTTATATATTTTAAAATGAAAGAAGGGGCAATTTAGTGTTTTTATAAATATAAAATATTATCTTAAAGTAAAACGTATATACCGCGTGCGTGTGCTAATGTTCTTACAAAGACCCAATGGTGGCTTCCAAGGCATCATTCAATTCCTCTCGTCAACTTCTCCATCTCAGAACAGCACATGTGGCCTAAAAACCTCTATAATCGCATCAATAACTTTTTTTTCCTCTTCCTCACGGTTTCCATGATAGCCCTTGTATTTTTTTTAAAACAGCTCTTCAATTTGTTTTTCCTTTAATTTTGTTCTCTATTCTTTTGATTATTATTTTTTTTATTTGAAATAATTCATGAAATTTTTTTTTTTGTCAATTTCATCCTCCTTTAATTTTTTTCATTTATCATATTTGGTTCCTATTATTTTTATTGCTATTTTTTTTTGTATTTTGTCCTTACCTTGATTTATTTTCTTTTTCAATTCAATCCTTTTTTTTTAATTTTGATATCAAATTTGGTTCTTATTCGTCTGATTGCTATTTTTTTTCTTGATTTATTTTATTTTTTAATTTTATTCCTCGTTGTTTTATTTTATTTATTTATTATATCAGATTTGGTTCTTAGTCTTTTGGTTGCTATTTGATTTTCTTTTTTATTTTTGGATGATTGAGAAATTTGTTTCGTGATTTTTTTGGACTTGCCTTCTATGGGGTAATCCGATCTCGTGATCCAGGTTATGAGGTTTTAAAAATTAGCCTGATTTTACTTCGATTTTTTTTTAGTTTTTTTTTAAATTATTATCTTCTGGTTTCATCATTTAAATGAAGTTATCTTATTCTTATATCATGAATCATGGGTTTGTCAAGTTAACCTAGTCAACTCCAGATTTTTTCCAGCATTTTTTTTTATCTATTTTTTTATGTTTCGCCTTTCATTATTTAATTTGCTTAAGGGTTAACCTCCGTTGTTTCATTCAATTTCTTTTGTATGATTTATCCCAATCTCATAACCGGTCATGAATTTAACATGCTAACTTGAGTTAAATTTTTTTAT
>Ga0307515_10008739_pt1 | contig 19678 bp, 20 predicted proteins | sample 17_EM_MG_FD_194513 | JGI IMG/M metagenome (GOLD analysis project Ga0307515, IMG submission 194513) | Populus trichocarpa ectomycorrhiza microbial communities from riparian zone in the Pacific Northwest, United States - 17_EM | ecosystem: Host-associated > Plants > Roots > Unclassified | place... | reverse complement strand
GCAACGCACACGCTCATGTTGAACGGGCCAAATCGCACGCGGCCAATGATGCATATAACCTGGGTCGTGTGATGGAGCTGCAGGCTTGGGTTTGGTGTAAACAGCACAGGCTTGAAGAGGCAAGGTCTGGGGCTATGCGCGCGATCGAGGTCTTTGAGGAGCTCGGGGCTGCGCAGGACCTGCAGAAGTGCAGAGGGCTCCTCCAGCGGATCAAGGAGGAAACGGCCCATAGGCCGGTTGCCACTGGTCAATCAGACTCCAATTGTGAGTTCCCGCAAATTGGTGCTTCTTCCTGTCCGTATTAACTTTCCGTTCTAAGCTCGGGGAGCCGAACGCTAGGATTTACGGTTTCTTCGAGTTCTTCAAATGCACCTTCCTACGAGTCACCAAAGCCTCACCCCGCCTTCCCTTGTGCTTTTGAATATCAATACTCTCTTCCTCTCCGAGAATGTCTTTTCCTTTACCTACTCCTCGCATCGTTCCAAATTTGGTTTTCTATCGCTCCTCGTTGATCTGCATCCTAGGTTATGCCTCTCCATCTCCCCTGTTATATTTGTTCTATGTGCATCCGTCTCGCGGGTTCTCTGTGGTGATCCTGTGGTTTGGTTTGGTATTGCCACGATCACTACGAAGTCGTTTACCTTGACCATTCCCTGAAAACCTGATCGAACAACGTCAGGTCGAGAAGCCGGTCGCTACCCCACGGAACTCCTCCACCTCATCGAATGGTGAACACCCGCAGCCGTTGCTACCAGATGACAACGCCTCCCAAGCAACCTCAGATTTTGGAGCGGCACCCAATACTCGAGGCTCTCTGAGTTGGTCGGACGTTGGTCGACAATATGTACACGTTCATGCATCACGTCCCTGTGTCGCCCGTCCTCCTGGAATGGCTCACTGACGTTGCACGTTAGTTTTTAGTCGGATATGATTGGCCGCGCAGTCGTGGATAATGTTTTCGTATACGTTACAGGAGCGACGGAGGAGGCCTTAACCGTCCCCGACGATGTATATCCATAATCCCAACGCAACATTGAGGAGGAACCCAATTACGATCCCCATCTGCATACGCTTACTACAAAAAATGATTTTAGCAGCGGATTTGTTGGCACATTGGATGTCTCACGTACGAAAATACGACGCTCCCATAGATTTCAAACTCTGAACCATCTTCCCAGAACACTGGAGGTTTAGGTTCTCGAAAGAAAAAGAAGGGCAACAGATTAAAGAACACGCCGGCGATGATACCTTGTAGCAGCGTCGAAGTAGAGGATCCAGACGCAACCTGGGACAAAGATGCTGTCGTGGCGTTATCCAGGGAATCAATCCACTGTTCCTCCAAGGCTCGAGTGTGTTCCTCGTCTGTAAGTCCGGGTCAGCCAGCGCGAAGGTGCATCGGCGCACAGCTCACAGTCTTCGTCACTTGCAAAATCACGTTCGAGATAATCTCCGGCCGCTTGTGCGTGGAACTGTTGACGGATGCTCGCAATGTCTTCTTCGGTGAATCCCGCAGCTGCTAGACGGTCGAAGCCTCTCAGAGGTTTGATTTGGGTGGCCTATGAAGAGGGTTTGGCACGAGTGGGCAGCAGTCGTGTATACGACGCAGCTTAAGGATACGCACCTGAGTAAGGTTCTCCTCCTCTTCCTCCTCTTGGGTAAGCTCTGGTCCGACGGAGCAATGCAGCCACGTCAAAACCTGGCTGGCAATTGGGACCTCCTCCTCCGTTGTAACATCTTGAACAGCTTTCCGTTGTTTATCCTCGAGCGAGGTGAGCCAAGAGTAGATGAAAGTCCCGTCCGTGAGCAATCGACCGGAATGTATGAGACGCAAACGCCGTCTTTGGAGTTCTGACCGCGCGTCTCTGACCTGACCGTGGCACTTGGTTAGCTTTTCACTCAAGGACCTAGGTGTGCCAAATACCTTCTGTTTCACGTTCCCGACGGTGTCCCTCTCACCGACATGCACGATTAGGTCCGATCCACCTTCCGTGAACCTAATCGTCAAGTCCCTCGAAGCTGGCTGTGTGCTCGAGGAACTTTGCCCTACATCTGGAGTGTCTACAGCGCGTTGCTTGCCCTTTGCTTTCTCGCTAAGTGATGTAGCCATCATGGGACGTGGAGGTATAACCAAATTACGGTGACCAAACGCCTGAGCGAGTCTTGCGGGTATAGGGCGGGAGTAGGGCGGGAACCGGCGGGAATGACGTAGAGGTCAGGCCTCGAGCCATGTGGGAGGAGAAAGAAAGTAGTACGCCAGTAATTACAGCAAAAAATACCCATGTAACTCCATTTTATTTACGAGTCTTTGCATCCACCCTCTTGCTCTTCCCAGGTCGCTTTAGAGGAGCTCTTTTGCCGCCCTTACCACCCTTTCCAAACTTCTGACCCGGGCCACTCCTTTGGCCAGGCTCAAAGTCATCCGTCGAAGATTTTGTGTTTTGTTTTGACCGTCTTCCAGCACCTCCAAAACCGAATTTACCGTCTCTGGCTTTACGAGACATCTTGGGACGCTTGGAATCGCCGGGGCCCTTGGCACGTTTTGAAGGTCGATCTGAGATGGCGTCCTCAACTGCGACGTCGAAATCTTCTCCGTCGGCTTGGGCATTGTCCAAGGCACCCTTCCGCTCTAAGTCATTGTAAGACAAGGACGCACGATGGACGTCACGAAATCGAAGCTTACTCCGTTTAAGACCTTTGATCCTCTCGTCCATGTTCTTTTTCGCTTGCTCGCGCTCTTTCTGTTTCTCCACTTGAATTTGCTTCCCATATTTCTTGTTCTCTCGCTCCTTCCGCTTCTCCTCGCTTCTCTTGATCTCTGCAGACTCATTCAGCAGACGCTGACGGATACGTTCCATGTGCGAGTCGGACTTGACCATTTCGGCAAAGTAATCCGCAGGGCGCGTAAATGGGAATTTATGTTTCGAGGCGAGGGTACGTGCTTCTTGGGCGCCGTGAAGGGCCTGTTTGTAGCTGCAGTGTCTGGTGAGTTGGAACGGAGATTCATAAAATGGTAAATAAACGCACAAGGCGAGCTCTCGGTTCAAGTCATCCTCATGGTCAACTGTATGAGCCTCTGGGTATGAGACAACGAGGGTTTCTGTCCAGGGTAATTTGGGGTCGAGTTGGATCGTTTTCCTGATCCTCTCGAGCGCATCCTGAGCGAAAGATGAGATTTAAAAAAATCAAGAACCTCGAGAAGCGCGCACCTTGTTATCAATTACCTTTACACCGCGCCGGGGTACAGCGTCAGGATGCAGCTCGACGTCTTCAAGTTCGTCCAGAGCCAAAACATCCTCAGATTCCCCTTCCTCAACTTCCGAACCGGAACCAGAACCTCCCTCCTCAGCCACACCACCCTCCTCCAGAACTTCTTCATCCTCCTCCTCGGAACCAGAGGCTTCCTCCAATTCCTCGTCCCCGGCCAAGGCAGCAAGATGCGCCTGATCGTACTCGTCCAGCGGGTCGTCCCCCAGAGCCTTGATCAGTTTTTCGAAGCCGACTTCGTCAACGCCGTCGTCCTCCTCATCGCTTTCACTCTCATCTCCACTGTCCTCGTCCTCCCAGCCCTCCTCATCGTCAGAACTAGAATCATCGACAGGTTCTGGAGGCGGCAGATGTTTTTTCTTCTCAGCAGGCCCCGATTTTGGTTTAGAACCAATCTTCTTCCTCATGAGAGCAGTCGGAGCCATTTCGAGATCGGAGAAAGAAAGCGTGTTTTGTTCACGTGCCCCTAGACGATCGACTTCGACCTTCGCTCGAGCCCTCACTCCGCCGGACGCGTCTATCTCCTGACCGCTGCGATCCCCCGAACACCACTTCAAAATGAGCAAACCGATGAAACCGAGAGGTCTGGCTGGTCACGGAGCCGGAGTTTACAAACCAGAGGCGATTCGTGTAACCACCGTTCCCGTCCTGAGCCAGGGACGCACACTGACCGCAATCCCCACAGGACATTGCGGAATCTCTGAACGTAACGGGCTTGCCGGATGCCGTGGCCTCTGCTCTTGCCAGTGACGTTGAGTACAGGATACACCAAGTAGTGGAGGTAGGAGCGACCAACACTTCAAATAACCCAGGGATTATCGTCACGCTCACGAAAACAAGGAAGCTGCCAGGTTTATGCGTCATTCTCGGCGAACAACGATGACCACCGACGATATCGACCAAGCATTCCGCGTGCTAAACATTGAGCCTCTCTATGGCCACTCCCCACATAACCCTCCCACGTTCAGACGTTCAATAGCATACCCTCCAAACTCAACAACAGGGACACTGCACTTCGTGGAGGACGAGGAGATCGATTTCGATCGCGTTTTACGCGAGGAAAAGATAACGCTGCCAAAATCTGTCTCGTGGACAGCTCATTGGTTAGCTGTGGAGGGTGTCCAACCACTGATTCCGGAAAATCCGCCTGCTATCACGAAAGACATGGAGGAACCTTCTACCTTGAAATCAATCACCGGTCAGCCTTCGACATCTGCTATCGCCACCCAATCTACCGTGAAAGGTCGTCAGCAGAATCAGCAACTCGTCAAGCAAGTTCTGTCGAGGGAGTTGCAACTGTATTACGCCAGACTCACATCGTCGTTGTTGCCTCCCGCCCCCGAGGACTATGTCAAGAGGACGGCAGCGCTTGCGAGTCTCAGGCACGACGCTGGCTTACAAGCTCTTCTGCCGTATCTCGTACGATGGGTCGCAGAGGGGGTTGTTAATACCCTCAGAACTGGAACCCAGACCGAGGCAGATGGAAGAGTGCTTGAGGTGCTTTTGGATGCGATTAGCGCACTGTTGGACAACTCGACACTATTCGTTGAGCCATATGTAAGTCGCCTACTGACTGATTTACCTTTACTAAATGCGCCCCCATTTAGTTGCACCAAATGCTACCTCCAGTCTTGTCCATTCTGCTCCATTCATCGTTACCTCCCGCGCACTCTACACATCTACGCACCTCAGCAGCACAAACAATGTCGCACCTCCTGACACAACATTCTACAACATATCCTTCCTTGGCCCCCCGCATTATGAAGACCTTACTTCTGGCGCTGGTTTCGACTGGTAAGAGTCGAGGCACCCGCGAAGGTGCCATCCGGGGTCTCGTAGGTGTTGGCAAGGATGCGATTCGAAAGGGGCTTATCGAGGGTCACGGCGCGAAAGTTGTTGCTCAGGAGAGTCAGATGCCGGGATATAACTCGTTGGCTGAGACCGTGATGGTGCGTTTCGGTTTTTTTTCCACATTGCACGTGCCTCCTGACTCGGAACTGTGGACTCTAGGACGCGTTCGCCATCCTTTTCCCCCGATCGAAGTCGCCTGTGCCCCTGAACCATGCAGACGGTAGTGACGCTGAGGTCATCGGGAAGCTTCGAGAAAGTGTTGGCGATTTCTTCGCAGAGAGGATGGTATACGACTCTGTCTGGGCAAGAGGGGTGCTGGGCGACCCTTCTTCTGACGACATGCTCATCTGATCGTGGCGCCAGTCTTGCTCGACCTTTGACTGTTCCGCTTTTCCTCGCACGTGTGTCCATGCGCTGATATCTACAATAATTGAATGTATTCTTGTATCGCTTTCCTGCACCTTTCAGGCCATATCCTTCTTGGGACTCGCATTTCTGGCACTTGTATGGATGTGGTGGCCGTGAGAAATCCGGCCCAAAGCGGATCTGTATGAGCCTGCCTGCAGGCTGAAAAAAAAACTTTGACGATGCTTCCAATCGCTTCGTGGCGACCCGGGGGTTGGGGAAAAGATGGCCTGAGTGACCGGCAAAGCCAGTGACAAAGCGATATGACTCGTACGACGCTGGAAGGCCCGTCTTTCGGGGGTGGTCACGCTGACGCCCATCCACGCCGCTTTAATCTTGTTTTTGACGTACACTCGGAACTTTGGAATCCTTTGCCTCAAATGTCTTCCAATGCCCATGGAGGACCGCAGGCGGAGGGCCGACGGAGCGTTGTACATTCGACATATAGTGCATGTTTTGTTTCAGCTTGTTCCGTGGGGAAGTTCAATCCATTTTAAGATGTACACAGGAAAGATTTTTGCGTATTTATACAGTTCCCTAACTTCCAATGGTGATGTTCGGGTCCCTAGGACATCTTCCTTCCTTACTCCTGCCACAACTGTCACCACTCGGAACAACACGATGACTGCGACCAACAGTGGCCGCCCCGAGGACGACTCTCGCCCTCCTATGTCTGCTACCTGCGAGGGGGGAGTTCAGTGTTGCGGTCACGACCACCAAGAGGACGACGATGTTTCGGGTGAGGTGGAGTCTCATTGTGGCGGTGGGTGTTGCGCAGACAATCTTCAAGAGGACGAAGACGTTTCGGGTGAGAACGAACCCCATTGTGGCGGCGAGTGTTGCGCAGACGATGAAGCCTCGGAGCTCGAACCCAATCTCGAACCCTGCGAGGACTCCTGCTGTGGGGAAGGTGAAGACCATGGCGTTCACGAGGAATCCGCATGCGAAAGGGACCCACGAGGTATGGGACACATCCGTTGATGCGTTTGGGCGAGGTGCTTTTTGGCTGACATGGGTTCACGCCCCAACAGGTAGATGCTGCTCAGTCGGATCATCCAAGCCCAAGTCGGACCATTCGGATTGCTGCGAGCCAGTGACGAATGGGGATGAGGAGATACGCTCCGTCGGGAAGTGCATTCCCGATGGAGTCAACGGATGTCAACGAGCAGCTTTGCTCAAGTCGACCTGCTGCGGATCCCACGCCAATTCCACCCCAGGTACCGGTTCTGGAATGCTCCCTGTGTGAGATTACTCAATGCGAACGTTTATAGGAACCCCGGAGGAGATACACGATCCCGGGTTCTTAACGGACTCCTCGGACGCGGTCTTATTGAACGAACTCAAGTCTATCATTCAAGAACACTCAACACATCGTCCGTTTTTCATTCTTCGAGTTAAATATAGGCCGGAGGGCTGAAATTTTTACTTTATTTACAGATCACGATGGCTCCCGCAGTGGGCTCCGTAAACGAACCACCAGACATAACCATGACCATTCTCATGATGATGATGATCACAGCCACAACCACCCTTCTCATCACTCACACTCACACCATAACGCGACATCCGCGACGTCGGTCGCTTGCTCGGTCGTCAATTCTCTGTTCACGCGTGTTTTGCAACGATTGACTGTATTCGCTAAAGGGGAGTGCTGTTGTGTAACCAACCAAACCGTCGTCCCGATCCCGGTTTGCTCTGCCTCTCGCCCTCACGGCCATTCCCACTCACACTCTCACTCCCGTTCCCATTCCCGTTCCCACGACCACAAACCCAAGCATTCCCACAAATCTCATCCCTATGTCAGGGCTCCTTCCCCAAAAGTTTCAGAAATCATTCAGACCTCCATAGACCTTGCCGAGCGAGGAGCGGGGGTCGAACGCAGGAAGATGATCATGTCTATCGAGGGGATGGACTGCCCTTCCTGTGCTGTCCGCGTCACTAAAGCTCTTAACACCATCCCGTCGGTTGCTCAACCCAAGGTCAACGCATTTGCCGCCGAAGCGACGCTGATGTACGATATAGGATCCGTTTCCCCCGACGAGATAGCCCAGCGCGTCACGGGCTTGACCGGGTTTGTCTGTAAATTCGAACAGGAGCTACGGGAAGAAGATTTGATGAAGACCCTCTGGGTTTCTGTCCCTATCAAGTGGGATGATAACGAACTACCGAACGGCGTTGCGATCAAGAGTCGAAAGCTGACGAAGGCCAAAGGAAACCTCCTGGAGGTTCAGTACGATTCGACCGTCATCCAACCCAGGGACGTCGTCGCGGCGTTCGAAGCTTGGGAGGGAGAATACGTACCCGTCGAGCAAATTCGAGAACCGAGTCAAGCCTCCAAAGATCTATGGATTCTCCTTCGGCGAACAGTTCTCTCATCCATCGCGACGATCCCCATTCTCGTATTTGCGTGGGCACCTCTTCCCGAACGTCCCGTCCTTTACGGTTCTATTTCCCTCGTTCTCGCAACGTTCGTTCAGGTATACATCGCACTGCCTTTGTACCGGTCATCTTTCCGCTCCCTCTTCCTACAACATGTCATCGATATGGACCTGCTCGTGGCCGGAAGTACTAGCATCGCCTACATCTACTCCACTGTTTCTTTCGGCTTCCTTGCAGCGGGGAAACCCATCGACGAGAGCTTCTTCGAGACCTCTACCCTCCTTGTGACGTTGATCATGGTTGGACGTTTGGTGTCCGCGTTCGCGAGGCGTCGCACAACCTCGGCCCTCGACGCGGTCGATGCCCTCCAAGTCCAAATGGCCAACTTGGTGGAGAACGGTAGTGTCCGGTCCATCCCTGCCGAACTCGTCCACGTCGGAGACATTCTCCAGATCTCCCCCGACTCGATTATTCCCACCGATGGGGTGCTCCGGAGTGGGGTTACCCAAGTAGACGAGTCGTCCTTGACTGGTGAGAGTAAGCCGGTCGAGAAACAAAGAGGGTCAACCGTCATCGCTGGCACGCTGAACCTCTCCGGTTCGATCGAGATAACGGTGTCGCGATCCCTGTCGGAGAACACCATCGCGGGGATCAGCAGACTTATGCACGATGCTCAGGGGTCGAGGATTCCAATCCAGGATCTCGCCGATAAAGTCGCTGCTTACTTCGCCCCTGTGGTGTTGGTGCTTGGCTTGGTGACGTTTTTAATTTGGATTTTGGTTGGAAAGCTTGTGCAGGATAGGACGGCGGGGAAAGCTGGTGTTGAGGCGTTGATGAAGATGATTACGGTTTTAGTGGTCAGCTGTCCGTGTGCGTTATCCCTGTGTGTCCCGATGGTGGTTGTCATTGCTGTGTCGGTTGCTGCAAAGAAGGGGATACTGTTCAAGGTGCGTTCCGTTGACTTTTCCATTTCTTCCTGTCCAATTCACCTCGACTTTACACCGGTGTGAACTAGTCCATCGAGTCTATCCAATACGCTAAGGATACCACAGCCGTCCTCTTCGACAAGACTGGGACGCTCACCGAAGGAAACCTCTCGGTCGTCGAATTCCATCCCTTCACCGACGACGCCGCCTCGTTGGTATACCACCTCACTAAAACCAGCACTCACCCCGTCGCCAAAGCCGTCACCGAGCACGTCCATTCCCTCGCTTCCTCCTTTAGAACTGTCCCGAAGTTGGGAACGATAACTTCCGTCGCTGGCCAAGGTCTCGAAGCTAAACTTGGTCCGAGGACATTGAAGGGTGGGAACTGCCGATGGTTGAACCTCGGCGACCATCCTACCGTCCATGAACTGCGCGGGAAATCAAGGACAATCTTTGCGGTCACCCTCGAAGGAGAACCTGTCGCTGTGTTTGGCCTGGTTGACAAACTTAGACCCGGAGCTGAGGAACTCGTCAGATGGCTCGCACAAAGGAGGGTCGACGTCTATGTTCTCAGTGGAGACGAACCGAGCGTTGTCGAGTCGGTCGCCGCGCAGCTTGGAATACAACAAGATCACGCTGTTGGAGGTTGCACGCCCAAGTCAAAGGCTGATTTCGTTCGTGCCGTCCAAGGAAAACGACAGCCCGCTTCCGTTCGACGATCCAAACGTACGGCCAACGTAATGTTCATCGGAGACGGAACGAACGACATCGTCGCCCTCACACAAGCCAACACGGGCGTATCCGTCAGTTCTGGCACGGACGTGGCTATCAGCGCAGCGGACGTGATCATGCTCAACCCAACGAACATACACAAGAGCGTCGAGACCATCTTCAGGGTCTCCGAGAGCACATTCAGGAGGATCGTGTGGAACTTTGCGTGGTCTTTCGCGTATAACCTGTTCGCGATCCTGCTCGCCGCTGGCGCGTTTGTGAAGTTTTCGATACGGCCGGAGTATGCGGGTTTGGGAGAAATGGTTTCGATCGTTCCGGTGATCTTGGTCGCTTGGACAATGGTTCTGGTTTGAGGTTGTTTGCGGTTGCGTTGGAGACTGTGTGAAGGTGCGAAACTAGATATCCAAGGTAAGCCCTTTTCCCTTTTTCGTGGGTTTTTCCCTGCGGTCCGAAAATCGGTATCTCCGTACGTATAACGTAGATCCCGCGCCTGACTAAACCGTTTTCAGGATATTCGCGTAACGGTGTCCGCTACACACAAGAGGATTCGATACGGATCTCGTCTTCTGCCACTATCCGTATCGTCTCCCCCCTACCCCTGCCCGCTTGCTTGAAGGGAGGGGGAGGTTGATGTTTATATCCTCATGTACCCTGTATTCCTATACATACCGTTTCATTGCGCTCGGTTGTTTCATACTATGCTTACGAATGTCTGGGGGTTTCTTGTAGAATCCGGGTTTTTCTTTTTTCTTTCTCTTTTTTAGATCTGTAAAATGAGTGGAATCCGTTCCTTTGGTGTTTTTTCTTTCCATTTATCCGACCGCTTTCAGAGTGCGAAATGGTTTGGCGACGCTGTTGGTCCCTGATCGTGAATCTCTCGCGAGGCGTACGTGCCCCCTCTGATGGATCGGTCGGCGCTAAGCGCTAAAGCACCGGACCGCGGGGACCATTCAAATTTCTGCATATAGGCGCGCGGGTGTGTCCTCATCCACCACTGAAGCGTAAGATCCCTTTGATGAGGGACCGAAAGAAAGCACGGGCCACCAGTTTGGTTCCTATTGAAGCCTTTCTTGCACTCATTCGACGTTTCAGGACGAGCCCCGCACCTGTGTGCGCACTGAAAGACTGCCAGGGCATCCATCCACCTCGTGCTCGAGCTCGTGTGTGTTGCATGCGCCGCGTCCGCTATGTACTTCACGTTGACACACCCCATAACGCGCGTCATCCTTCTACATCCTACACGTTCTGATGCACTGCGATCCTGCTAGAATCTCTGGAAAAAACGAATTCACATATGATATACAATCTGTGGATCAGAAAGAACGTTCGAGCCAGGGGTTGGAAAAAATTGCATAATATCTCTTAGTACAGGTGGGGGGGGGGACCATATACCACACCCGAATTCTGTTCGGTAGTATACGCCAGCCTGGCACGTACACGCATCCGTGATGGATATATGACAGGACGTTTTCGATCAAGCATTTCCCAAATACCGCTTGTCAAGCAGTTCACGCCATTATCCATCGAGCATTGGGACTGAGATGAGAGAGGGGAGTGCACCTCAACGTGCGCGCCGTCTATTGAGTAAGACTATATGGGCGCGGTTATCGTGATTCAAAGACCCGTCCGCATCGCTCGAGTTGCATGAGTATCCGTGATCTCGGTCGATTTAACGAGCCGCTGAAAGGCGATCGGACTGAATCCGCCACGTCAACCTCGCTATGGCATCCAGGGTCACGACAATCACGCACCCAGATCCCATGATTCACGCGTGGGCGGAACCTAGGAATCCAAACCTAAACCGCGCTTTCACTTCCATGTCATCGGAGTGACCCACATGCCACAAACATCTTGGCACCGCCGGGCCCTGAATACACTTCGTACCCACCCACGCGTCTCCTGTGCGCACGTCGCATAGCACCGAACAACTCGGAACTGACGAGAGAACCAGAGTAAAATTTCATCCGAAACCTGGCCGTTTCGAACGTTCGGGAGCAAAGATGCATACCGTACATATACTGCAGTTTCCTTATGTCTCTGCTGATGATCGTGGCGTCGACAGGAGGCTAAGCGGTCCAATGCAGTACAAAAGCGGCAGATCGCTACACCCATGCTGGGATGCTGAAAAGACAGCCTCTGCCCAACATGACATGACGATCAGTGATGAAAAAAAGTCATAGGGCCTGATCGGACGAGACAGGATGACAGGCCCAGTCACCGTACCAGCAAACCGGCCAAACCACAGCCAACCTCCAGCCCGAGCACTCAAAGTGACTGGGGTTCCCTGGGGCTGAGCGTGGATCCTAGATCCACCATTAGGAAGTATCAGTGCAATGACCGCACCCACGTTGTGTTAATTAGCCCGTGTACCAATCTCGCGGTTGTGATGTCCTAGCCGCGCCGTCATGGTGGAACTTGAAGGTGAGCGTCATTCGTCCAAAAGTATCCGCACGCACTTCGGGCCTTTCCCTTTTCTGTCCTCATCAAAGCCATTGGTCAGCCACGAATAAACACATGGTGTCCACAAACCTCCATAAACGACATACCCCTTTCTGATCTTTCCGCAAACTCAAGGTTCAAAGTCGCGTGTCAGGCGTTCGGACTAAATCGTGTGCGATAGGTCCGGGTCAAGGTTCCTGGTTGGTATCATAATATGGACCGGAAACACGTACATTATCATACGCTCGGAACCTGTCTTCAAAGTCATCCCGGAATCCCGCGTCCATGTAGAACCCAATCGGACAGCGTATGGCATCGGAGGGAACCGCAAAAGTGCCAACTCACCTCTTAGCGACCTTGGTCAATCACTAGTACGGCCGGAGCTGTACCTGGGCCTGCTACGGACTCCTGGCATAAGTAAACACATATGACGCACAAAAAAGCGCCTTATCTTCGCTCCTCCCGTTTCGATTCCGAAGCGGGGAGGACATTTGAAAAAGAAAAGGATATGAGATTCGGGTGACCCTCGGACCCCCGCGGCGGGCCAAAATAGCACAAGCGAGTGAGAGTACTGATAAATCCCAGGGGATCCTCGTTCCAGATAACCATTGATGCGCATGGGAGCTGGGGTTCCCGGGATCAAAGGAATCCACATGTCCGTACGGCCAACTGATAGGTCAACGTGTTGCCGGCATATAACACATAGGATAGGTAAGGTTCCTTGGTCCTGCGTTCCCCCGCCTCTCTCTGCGTTGCGGAGGCCAAAGAGGGCCGTAGTGGATCACCGAGACGCATGGGGGTGGGCAAATGGAAGAAGGAGGAAGTAACCATCAGCCTGCCACGAACTCAACAAAAGAAACAAACGGTTGGATCCATACGCAGCGGTGACGAAGGCTAAGCAGTCTCATTTTTTGAAAAAAAAGATGCCAGAGAGCGTTCCACCGGAACTTCAAATCAACCAGGCAGAATCAGATGTCCCAATGCAACCCAATGCCCCCGACTTGCTTACCGAAGAGCCGACGGGAACACGCAATCCAATCCCAATCGATCCTTGCGCGATCGCGAGTTGGGAGGTCGACGCGAGTGGCAGTGGGTCAAAGAGACTTGAAAGATTGAAATTCAAATCCATCCGAATCCAACGAACCAGCTGTTGGTCCACCAACGAGCCGGGTCTAACAATGTCGTTTACGAGAGAGAAGCTTCCCGGGGACCTCCGGAGCGAGAACCGCGAGCAAAAAAAGCATTGGCCATTGTACAATTTCTTCCATAGGGAGGGAGAGGGAAGAATCAATCAGCCATACAACTTTTCCTCCCTCAAGTCGAAACCGGCCAGGGTCTTGAAATCAATTATACGGGATTGACGTGTGTGCAGGGAAGGCGAGAACCGGAACCTTTCGGATCTTAACTTACCTACGCGACACGAAGAACCATCTCACATTTCGAAATTCATACTGTTCGCCCTCTCTCTCACACAAAGATCTACCCGGAGAACCGTCTCTCTATCAAGTACCCGGACTTTTTTTTGTTTTTTGTTTTGATTTCGTTCTCTTTCGTTCATGCCAGCAGGACAATGTCAGTGGCGTCGTATATGCAGCATCCGCTGATCATCCCGAGAGAATACCAAAGGCTTGCATTTAGCCCCCGCAGTCCTAGCGAGTTCTGGTGGTCTAGGATACCCTCGAAACCTTATTGCTCTTTGACGCCGCCCTTTGTGCAATATTACCTTGACAACCCTACTAGGGGGACCCAAAAATGATGCCTAAACCCTTCTCGCCACCAAACCTCAGGTCACCTCAACCCGTTTCGTCGCACAAAACTACACTGGAGAGAAACAACCGAACCCCTAAAATCCAATAGAAAGAGAAAATAAAACAAAACACGCGCTCGGAAGGGATGTTTTGTAGCGTCATAGGACGGCTGATTCTTCTTTGCGGTTGGGGGATTTCGCCTTTCAAACCGTTCTCATCCCTGACGAGGTAGTATTGATATTGAACCCGGAACGTAACACTAGCAAAGGCTCCACCTCCTCCCCCCCCCCATCCGAAATGGACTCAAACGTCCTATGTAAGCTTTAGAATTGAATATTGAGATTTCGAGGCTTCTCGTCTGGGCATCATCACCATTCAATATTCAAATGCTGCATCCACGGAGAACGCTCAGCCCGGTCCGCGTCCCCACTTCCTTTTTTCCCCCCACCCCATTGCGAATGGGTGGTTCGGGGGAGTACGATAAATGGTATGTGTAACTGTATGTTTGTTCGCTGGCTTGATGGCCTGTCAACCAGAAGAAGGTACGCTGAGTGATCCTCAGGTATGTAACTTTCGTTTCAAGAACCGTTGGAGTCGCAATTGAAGAGCCCTTTCGTTTCAGTGCTTGAAGAACGCGTCAACCACATACACAATGACACCCAACACTATCGCTCCTCGTTCCCATTAATTTTCCTACTCCTCGCTTCCCTTTCACACCCTTCGGATGAAACGGAATCTTTCGGAAACGTTCTACCGTACCTTACAGTGGCGCAACAGCGTTGTTGTTTTTTTTTTTTTCAAAGACAATTCTATGTACATACTTTACGGAAGCAACCGACCAGTCAAACATTCCACACTATTCCTTCCCCTCTTTCGCACTCCACCCACGACTGAAAGCATTCTCACAGATATGAAAGAATCGCAACAGCGACTACGCAAGGAACGAGCGAGAGACCCTATTCAGTTTTTTTTTTTTGTCAGGGAGTCAAGGGAACCCTCGCAGGAGAATCAAATAGAGGAGCTGCGCAGCGGCGTACGCCACTGTACCTCTCTCCCCGCATCGCCGATTCCATGCATATCAACACTGCGATGTGGAAACGGCGGGGACAAGAGATACTTCCGCGAGTTCGGGACGCCAATGGACGTGGGTCGAATGGTTACCGATCCCAGTCCAAAGACAGGTGATCGACAGGATCAGTCGAGAAAGAAAAGAAAAAAAAAGAGATGAAGGAGCCACTACCCCAATTCGTCGTGCCGTGAGTGGAACCTGGCACGCGCTTTCTACGTGATATCCGTCATACACCTTCTGGAAGGGTCTTCACACGACCCAGACGATCAACGGAAAGGGAGAGTCGACGTGACCTGTTATGTGGCAGATTGACGTTGGCCATCGAACAGAGAACTCACTGTGAGAATCAGTGTGATACAAGTCCCGCTGACATACTGTAACAGTGGCGTTGCACCGCTCCCGTTTCCCAAGAGGCCTCTCACGTCACAGTAGCAACCATCCACAGATTCCCGTTCACGCAGGAAGCTATATGTCAGCCAGCCAAATGACATACAAATCTTTGATTTGACCGCTGATGCATTTCGTCTTCATCCGAACAAATCAGCGAGCCCGAAGAATAACACCATCCGTTGCCATGCACCACCGGACACGCCTTACACATCCCACAAAACTCATGGTCTCGGTCTTGTTCGCGACTTTTATTGTACGGCACCGACAAGGGCGATTTCACACGTCAAGGAAAAGATTGCGAGTACAACATGGGTTTCCCCAAGAAATTACAATTCAGCCCTAGAACAGACGGAATAACTAGACGCGCGATAAACTATACCTCGGAAGCCTACGGTAACAGAGCATAATAACAAGATGCTTCAAAGAGTCAAAGCAAGCGGAAGGGAGTGTGGTTTGAGAAAAAGGAAAGTGTAACCCGTCGAGTCCCGAAAAAGGTCACGGCGGATAGATATATACGTAGATAATAAAAAGAGGACCATGGCGATAACTCCCAATCTGAACGAAAGAGTGATGGACGCTTAGTCAAATGTCCATGAAGTGCAAGAGAGAGAGGTGAGGGAGAAAGCTTGTCCGAAAGGAAAGTAGGAGAAGGCGCATTAATGTGCTAGAATTGTCCCGTGTTTTCGCCAAGGTGCAACAAGACCGGAAAAAAGACCCAACGACACGTAGAGAGAGAGAGAGAGAGAGACCTTGAGGAAGAAGAGCAGATCGACAAGAAAGGACAGGAGGAGTTACAATGCTTAATGCAGACAACATTCGTTTTTCGTTGTTGGCAAGAATGAAAAATCTATAGTCCGTTTTTTGTGGATGGTCGGGAAGGGAGCATTCATAGGATATCGTATGGTGTTTGACCTGCGCCTTGCTGTTGGACACCACCGATCGCAGGCGAGTTGGGGAAGTACGGGTTGTACCCGGGCATGACACCATTCACCCCAGAGGAACCTGTCGGTGAAGGGACCGGCTGATACCATTGACTCGGAATATGCTGATGTGTGGTGTGGGAGAACGACGGTCCGCCCGCCGAGGACGTAGCATCTGGTGCCATCTCACTGTCAGGAGTCCTCGTAGTTGTTGAGTATTGGTGGGGGGAGTGATGAACATAATGCTCGAACTCTTGGTTGTGTGGCGATGGAAGGGGCGAGAACTGCTGGTTAGGGTGGGGAGGGAGATGATGCGAGTTATGCGAACCGCTTCCCACAAAGGAAGGGATATAAGGGTCGTTCGGCCTGATGAAACATCTCAACGCTGAAACCTCCCGAATTCACGTGCGAGGGAACTCACAGCAAAAGGTTGTTGAGGTCGGCTATGCGATCAATTACGACACAACCCTCGGGGTTATGCTCAACAGAGCGATGGAGGAATCCATGAGCACTTTGCAAAGCTCGGGTGAGGGGAGTTAGCTGGGAAGTGACAGTGGGGTTCGATAAGCAGCGACATGAGATTCCGGTCGTCGTGGGGGTGCTATTTGTCTGCAGGGTGTAATAAGACGGGTCGATATCGTCCCTAGGTGGTGAGGAAGATGAGCCAGCAGATGAATTGTCCATCGAGAGAGGTGGGGATGGCGAATAGTGACCGTCATGTGAAGGGTGAGTGTACATTCCAGGCCGACGATGTGGGTTGAGATAGTCGGATGAATGGTCCGGTTCCGTCTTGATGGTGAGCTGTTGCGAGCCAGCGCCAGCAGGTTTCTTAAACGCGCGGGTATGCCATTTCTCAGAGAGGTCGTTGTTGTCTGTGGCAGGGGCCTGGCTGACGCCATTGTCAACCCAACGAGGGTGGGGTTTTCCTTGATGGAAGACGACGGAGTCAGACAGCGAAGGGGAAGAGAGGAAAGGATAATCCTATACCTCGAAGTTCTCTCACGAGACTCTCAAGTTCAGCTATCCTGTTTCGAAGTTTTGTGACCTCGTCGACGTTAGGATCGTCACGGATCGCGGGGTCATCAACTTCGTATACGCAGAGACCGGTCTAATAAAAGGGGCGGATGAGCGTTATTGGTGACGAACGAGCGATATCAACACGCACTAAACCAAGCTGGATACACCTCGAGCATGGTCGTTTCCTATCACACTAAATGTATACGTGTCAGAGCGAGAACCGAAGAGGTATGGACGGGGGGGTGTATGTCACGTACCTTCCTCTTGGAAGTATGACAGTTGAGGCAGGACTGGGTGGTGCGGTTACGCCTGCGCTTTCGGTGGTCACCGTCAAGGTTAAGTTGAAAGTCGACCATCTCTCCGTTAAACTGGACGAGTCTGTTTGGTTGGCTATCCATGGGAGGCGGGGAGAGGGATGTTGTCGGAAGGGGGGATGGGTGCCGTTGGGGATGGGATGAGAAGGAGGAGGAGGGATGAGGGGGATGAGCCGAGCCTCTTATAACGAAACCCATCGCGCACACCACAAACGAACGAGTGAATCAAGACTTCGAGCGCCTGAGCCTGTGTGAGAGCGAGACAGGAATGAGACAGATTTCAAAAAAAAAAAATTCACACACCAGTTCAACGGGAATTCCCTGAGATATTTTCGCTAATTTTTTTATTATTCCCGTGACTATAGCCTTTTTTGGGTGAGTCCAGTTACGATTACCGCGATTGCCCGATTCCTTTCATTGTGCCTGGTTTAGGGCTCCGCGAATAAAAAGTCCAGGCACAGCTGTGCACCGAGACTTTCCGTTTATGGCGGGGTTTTTTCACTCCCGCTCTCCCTTGCCGCGTTTCATCACGACCCACTTTGTTCGCTGGCTGGCCATTTTCCATCTGTCAAGGCCCTGAGACCTATGCGGCTGATCGAGGAACATGATAGGCAACGAATGTCTGTTTCTAGGGAGGGGGGCCTGTACCTGAGTCTGGTTAACACGGGTATCTTTCGCGGACCGGCGCGACAAGCGACATTGCGATTGAGCAACTGAACAAGTGAGCATCCGTCCCACCGGGAATGTTGACGTTGAGGTCGTTTCTCCGCCGTTGTTCATCTAAGTATTGATTGTGATAGACACACACCTCTCTCGAAAGCGTTGGTTTACAGAGAGGGGGGGTGTCGGGTCACTCTTATTCGCGCTCTAGATTGGGCCCAGATCACACACGATCGATCGAAGGAGCGAAGAAACATTCCTTAGATTTCGCGGTCGTAATGTCGTACTTATCAGACAGATCTCGTCATGCCAATATGGACATATCCGCACTCGACGTCAATCCCACCACCGAGTCCGCACGCGGGCAATACGGCATGAAAGGCGCGAGAGAGACAGATCGAGAAAAAGAAGAAGGGGGAGACAGACAGACGGGCGCGACGGAAAAACCGAAAAACAAAGTTGATTTCAGGAACCGACCGAAAGCAAGTCGTTTTAACGAAGAATGTTTCATTGACAGCTCATAGTGAACTAAACTTGAACCATCCTCCCGTTTCTGCTCCCGTGGTTTCCGAATCAGGTTTCGATCGACGAATGTTTCCCACGTTGCTCTCTCAGCACAGCGCGGTCAACGGGAACGTTTGCATGCCTGCCGATGCTTTGGCCCCCCTTTCGCTTCGGAACTGCCGCGATTCGTCCCTGTCGATCTCGAGAAAAAACCCCGTCCGCGAGAATGTAGACGGCGCCACAATCTCCCTTTCCAGAAAACATCAACGTTTGCGATTTCGTCCGCCGGTTACGTAAGCTGCGTTGGTTTTCGGCCACGTGTTGAATTGATCCCTCCGACCCTCAACTGCCTTTTACGAGTGTCGAGAAAACCTCCATTCGAAGTACACAATGTTGTGGACTCTCAATCGCTCACCTGTATTAAATTATCCCCTCGCGAGGTGTGTAGGGGCGAAGGACCGACTTCCCCCGTTCTCCCGAAGAACAGCTCATCCTACAACATATGAAAAGCTTCCGGTCTCAGGTCACTTCGAACCACTTTTATCAACTTCACGTTGCGCGTCAGCCAACAAACGCGCAGACGAGTACCAGTTTGGTCAAATAACCTCCCCCCCTCCTCCTCCTCCCTCGTTTTTGTACCCTGGGAAATCGCCGTTTCCATTATCACTGATACCGAGCATCCTAGTTGTTTGAGAGCCGAGGGGAGGGTCCCACTTTCGCACTTTGTATATCTCCGGTGACTCAAAGGATCCACAAAGTTCTGTACCGATGATGCCGCTGATCGCATTCCAAACGCTTACCCCTATGCTCCCCTCACCACAACTCTCTGCAACAACTGAGATCCCTGTTTCCTAGTGAACCAAAGAGAGGGAGTTATCCTTATGAGATGTTTCTACTGTCACGCCACTGGGCGCTGTAACGAAGCCACACGTCACCCCCCCTCCCCCTCCCCTTCCTACCCGTCCTAACGATATTCCATTTCGATTGTTCTTCTTCGTAACCGGTGATGGCCCGATCGCCAGGGTTCCCAAACCCTTGATCATGATGCCCTCCGACATAA
>Ga0307515_10008738_pt1 | contig 19679 bp, 14 predicted proteins | sample 17_EM_MG_FD_194513 | JGI IMG/M metagenome (GOLD analysis project Ga0307515, IMG submission 194513) | Populus trichocarpa ectomycorrhiza microbial communities from riparian zone in the Pacific Northwest, United States - 17_EM | ecosystem: Host-associated > Plants > Roots > Unclassified | place... | reverse complement strand
CCGGCCGCCGCGGCGCGCGACGCGGTCGGCTACCTGCGCGCGCGCGGGCTCGCGACCCCGCGCGAGCTCGAGGCCGCGCAGACGCTGATCGGCTACCTGCTGGAGGCCAAGCCGCCGGTCCGTCGCGCGGCCACCGAGGCGCTGGCGGGATGGTCGCCCACCGATACCAAGGCAGCGATCGTCGCCGCCGTGCTGCCGCTGGTCGATCCCGATCAGCGCAGCCTGCTGGAGAACCCCCCGGAGCGAACCACGATGACGCTACCTCCGATGAAGTTCGAGGACGTGGCGGTGAACCGCCAGGAGCGCTACTCGCTCGGCATCGAGCGCAACTCCGGCAAGTACTACGTCTCGATCCCCGCCAACAACGGCATCGTCGACTACGAGGAGTACTACGAGATCGACAAGGCCATGTTCGAGCGGTTCCGCGCCGACCTCGACAGCGCCCTGCCGTTCGTGATCCGCTGCCGAAATCGCCAGGAGGATCCTCGGTTGATGTACCAGCCGAGCACCCGCCGCGGTACCCCTACCTGACCCGCGGCCCGCCGCCGCCCGCCGAACCGATGACCGCACCGATCCCGTCCAGCTTCGAGGAAGTGCTCGCCTCCGTCGCCGCGCTGTCGAGCAAGCTGACCGGCCGCGAGGGCAACGCGATCCGCGAGCACATCCAGCGGCTCGCCCAGGTCCTCGCGCTCGAGGGGCCCGACGCCGAGCTGCGGGCGCGCGCCGCGACCGAGCTCGAGCAGCTGATCGAGGTGATCGCCCGGCTCGGCGGACTGCGCGGCCCGGTCGCCAAGGCGATCCGCGGCTTCAACCTCACCCAGCTCGCCGCCGGGCTGCGCACGTTCGTGCAGTACCTGCGTGCGCCGACGGCGGAGAACCAGGCGCAGGCCGAGCAGCTGGTCGCCAATCTGCAGGGCTCGCCCGTGCTGCAGCCGGTCCCACTCGACGAGCTGCAGATCGACGAGCGCGTCGAGTCGCTCGCCGTCCAGTCCGCCCTGCGCCAGGGCCTGGCCGGCGCCGACCTCACGCGCGCGGTCGAGCGCATGAAGCGCGAGATGGTCAGCTTCAAGCGGCAGCTCGAACTCCGCACCCAGCAGGAGGGTCACCGCGCCAGCACCGCGGTCGAGATGAGCGGGCTGCTCGACGCCCTGGTCAAGACCGCCAGCGCGCTGGGCAAGGCGCTCGAGCCCGAGCGCGCGGCGATCATGGAGGCGTTCTGCCGGGTCGACCTCACGCGCATGGCCGCCGGCCTGCGCGTCTACTCGCAGTGGATCCCCGCAAGCATGGGCACCGATCCCGCGGCCGCCGTCGCCGCGCTGCGCGTCCAGCTCGCCGATGCCCTCGGGCCGGCGACCGCCGTCAACGCCATGGCCGGCGAGGCCGAGCGCCGCGCCGACTACGAGCGCGAGATCCAGGCCGCGGTCGACAAGATCTTCCGCGGCGCGGTGCCGACGTGACCGAGCCCGCCGCCGACCCGCTGCGCGGGTTGGCCGAGCTGCTCGACCGCGTCGGCCAGACCCTGCGCGCCGAGGACACCGCCGCCGCGCGCAGCGATGCCGCGGTGCAGGTCGATCAGCTCCGCGCGCTCATCGCCGGCGTCGATCAGGTGCCGCCCGCGGCCAGCCCGGCGGTGTTCGACCTCGCGCGGATCGCCGAGGCGCTCCGCGTGATCGCCGAGAGCCTGCGAGCGCCCACCAGCGCGAACGAGGCCGAGGCGCGCCGGGTGCTCGCCGAGCTGCAGGCCACGCTCGGGCCGCTTGCGGTCCGCACGCCGCTCCGCGACGAGGCCGCCGAGCGCGAGCATTACCGGCTGAAGGCGCGCGCGGCGATGGACGACTACTTCCGCGAGCACCCGATCAAGCCGTTCAAGCCGTAGCCAATCGGCACTCGCGATATCGTCGTATCGATTTCGCGGCCCACCGCCCAGGAACACGATCGCGGCTGGCGGAAGGCGCGAGAAGCGGGCGGCGGAAGGCGAAGATCGCGGCTGGCGGAAGGCGGCGACGGCTCACGGAGCGGCGCGAACCTCGCCGCAAGTCATGATTTTCCTCTCCGGCTCCGAAACAAATTTCAAATCCGAAAAGGAAGCCTCCGCGCGGGATACTGGGCTGTGAGCTGCGCGCCCGGTGCAGCCTGGTCGGCTGCGGCGCGCTGGTCACAGGCCGGCCGCGCGGTCTCCCGAGGTCCGACCGAGGTGGTGAACAATCCGGCGAGCGCGGCGCGCAGCGCAGTGGCGGCACGTGAAGCGCATCAACGAAAGGCCGGGCGAGGCCGGCCGATCCGGGCGAGCGCGGCGCGCAGCGCAGTGGCGGCACGTGAAGCGCATCAACGACAGGCCCGGGCAAGGCCGGCCGAGGTCGTGGGGCGTGCACCATGCAGCGCAGTCGCGGCGATCGACGATCGACGATCGACGATCGACGATCGACGAGGTGATCGACCACGCGGAATGAGTGCCGCGAGCGGCGTCGCGGTTCACGAGCCCGGCCGGTTGGAGATCGCCATCCATGTCAATGTGACTGGTCACCGAAGAACCGCTCCAGCACCGGGCCGAGGACGGCGGGGATCAGATCGTGGGTCGCGCCCTCGAGGGTGACGGCCTGGCCGTCGGGCAATAGCCGGGCGAGCGCCTCGGCGGATTCGCGCATGAACGGGAACGCGGCGCCGCCGGCGATCGCGAGCGTGGGCATGCGGACCGCGCTTGCCAGCGCCACCGGCAGGCTGCCGTCGCCGCAGAGCGTGGCCTCGTAGACCAGCGTGTGCGCTGTCGCCTCGAGCGCCGGACGGAACGGCGCGTGGCGCAGCCGGGCCACGACGTCCTCGGGGATGCCGACGATGCGCAGCTGGAAGTACTCGACCGCGTCGCCGCGACGGCCGGCGGCGACCAGCGCGGCCAGCTTCGCCGCGTGCTCGGCGCCGCCCGGCATGGCGCGCTGTCGGGCGGCCCCGAGCGGGCCGTCGGCGACCAGCGGCAGGTCGTAGAGCGCCAGCCGCGTGATCGGGAGACTGCGCGCCGCCGCGGTCAGCGCCAGGACTGCGCCAGACGAGAACCCGAACACCGACGCCGAGCCGCCGGCCCGGGCGATCAGCGCTTGCAGGTCCTCGACCTCGCGCTCGACGGCGTAGGCCGCGGCGTCGCCGCTGTCGCCGCGGCCGCGGCGGTCGTAGCACAGCACGGTGAAGCGCGCCGCGAGCACCGCCGCCAGCGGCGCGGCCGTCGATCGGTCGTTGAACGCGCCCACGACGAGGATGATCGGCGGGCCGTGCCCGGTCTGGTCGAACGCGATGGGAGTGCCGTCTCGGGAGAGTACCTGGTCCATGCTGTCGCTCCTGTGAAGGTCCTGTCTGCGTAGACCCGCGCCGCCGAAAAACTCATCGGTCGGCGCCCAGGTGCGCTGAATCAGCCGGATCGGGCCGCGCTCACAGCGTCGGCGCGAGGCCGAACGAGCGACACAGCGCGGCGGAGAACGTGGTGATCTCGGCGATCGCGCCGGCCTCGACCCGGAGCATGTGGATCCCCGACAGCCGGTAGACCGACTGGCCGTGCGGCCGCAGATACGCGGCCGCCGCGGGCTGCCGGTTCGCCGCCGCGGGCCGCATGATGACGGCGCCGTGAAAGTCCATGGGGTAGAGGGTGAACAGCCGGACGATCGCGTCGCGGCCGTCGAACCACAGCGGCGCAGGCGGCATGGCCCAGCGCGCGTCGTCGCGCAGCAGCTGGGTCAGCGCGGTCACGTCGGCCCGGCCCCACGCGTCCATGAATGCGCCCAACAGCGCGCGCTCGTCGTCGGTCGGAGCGCTCACCGCGGGCTGGTCGGGGCGGCCCGCCGGCCGCTGCGCGCGCATCGTCGCGTGCGCCCGCTGCAGCGCGCTGTTGACGGACGCGACGGTCAGCTCGAGCAGCGCCGCGACCTCCTTGGCCGACCAGCCGAGCACGTCGCATAGCAGCAGGATCGCGCGCTGCCGCGGCGGCAGGTGCTGCAGCGCGGCCAGGAACACCAGCTCGATGGTCTCGCGCGACACCAGCAGCGCGTCGGGCTCGGCCTCGCTCGGCGCGGCCACGTCGAGCAGGTGGTCCGGATACGGCGAAAGCCACGGGATCTCGGGCGCCCACCCCGGCTCGGACCGGGCGGCGGACGCGTCGGTCGCGGCGGTCACCGGCGGCACGACGTCCTGCGGCAGCACGCGGCGCGGCGCCCGCTCGAGCGCGCTGAGGCACGCGTTGGTCGCGATGCGGTGGAGCCAGGTGCGAAACAGCGCGCGGCCCTCGAAGCCGTCGCGGCCGCGCCACGCGCGCAGCAGCGTGTCCTGCACCAGATCCTCGGCGTCGTCGAACGAGCCGAGCATGCGATAGCAGTGGACGTGGAGCCGGCGCCGGTAGCGCTCGGCGAGCGCGGCGAACGCGGCCTGGTCGCCCGACCGGATCGCGGCCATGACCGCCGCCTCCTCGGGGGAGCTCATCGCCGGATCCTGGCTCATGCGTGCGGTCCTTCGCAGACCGTTGTTCCCGGTTCACCCGCGCGCGTCAAGCGAGTCCGGGCGCGGACATCGTGCCCGAGGCCCGCCGATCAGGAGCACTCGTAGAAGCCGTTGGTACAGATACACAACGCGTGCTCACCCGGCTGCAGGTCGCAGCGCGGACGCAGGTGACCATCGCACGGCTTGCCCTGAAACACGCCGCACGCCACCATCGGCACCACCCGGTCGTCGCTGTCGCCGGGCAATGCGCTCGGGCAGACTGGCTCGTTGGGCTGGAGCGTCTCGGTCGGCTGCGCCCGAGGTGCCGGTCGGGTCTCGGCCCGGCCGGGCGCCGCCAGGTACAATCCCATCACCAGCAATACGATCGCGATTCCTGGAATCAGCTTCTTCATCGTGGCTCCTCTCGTTGGCTTGTGCCGGGCCACGATAGCGTCCAGTGTCGCCGGCTTGCGCGGCCGCGAGCGCCGCACAGTGCGGCAGTCACTCCCAGGTGATGTCGAACGGCAGCCGGGCCTGGGCCTGACCCTGACCGACCAGCACCGAGGCCGGTACGCCTTGCAGCAGCTGCTTGATCCCGGGCAGATCGCCGAGCTGCAGCGTCCGCTCGTCGGACACGCCGAGCAAGCTGGTGATCGTGCCGAGCAGGCTCGACGGCAGATCCGGCAGCTCGCGGAGTGAGACCTTGTCGGCCGCGGCCAGGCCGATCCGCCGCTTGGCCTCGTCGATCGCGTCGCCCAGGCCGCCGAACCGGTCGATCAGCTTGATCGGCCGCGCCTGCGTGCCGCTCCACACGTGGCCCCGGCCGATGGTGTCGACCGCGTCCTGCTTGATGCCGCGGCCCTCGGCCACGGCGCCGACGAACCGGCCGTACATGTACTTGAGGTTGTCCCGGAGCACCGCGCGCTCGTCGTCGGTGTACGGCCGGAACATGCTCTCGAGATCGGCGTGCTTGCCGCGCTTGTAGGTATCGGTCGTGACTCCGAGCTTGCGCGCCAGGCCGGCGATGTCGAACTTGCCGTAGAAGATCCCGATCGAGCCGGTGATCGTCATCGGCTCGGCGAAGATCAGGTCGCAGCCGGCGGCGACGAAGTAGCCGCCCGACGCGGCGAGGTTGCTCATCGAGCACAGGATCGGCTTGACGCCGCGGGTCGCGAACACCTCGCGCGCGATCAGCTCCGAGGCCAGCGCGCTGCCGCCGGGCGAGTCGATGCGCAGGATGATCGCGCCGATCCGCGGGTCGGCGCGGGCCTGGGCCAGCGCCTCGATCAGGGTCTCGCTGCCCGCCAGGCTCTGGCCGAGCAGCGGCATCGACTGCGACTTGCCGTCGGTGATGTCGCCCTCGACGTAGACGATCGCGATCCCGGGCGGTTGCCAGCGCTCGGGGCGCTCGACCGCGGGGCCGCCGACCGGCAGGATCTCGCCGATCTCGTGGAGCACCAGCTGGCTGATCCTGTCGGGTCCGGCGACGGCGTCGACCAGCCGGGTGTCGTTCGCGAGGTCGCCCGCGGTGTACGGTCCGCCGTCGACCAGCGCGGTCACCTGGTCGCGGGTCAGGTGGCGCGCGTCGGCGACCGCGGCGACCCAGCGATCCCACAGCGAGTCGAACAGCTCGCCGCGCATCCGCGCCGCGGCCTCGGTCGGCCCGGCCTCGGTGAACTGCTCGGGCGCGCTCTTGTACTCGGCGATCTTCTCGAACTGCGGCACCACCCCGAACTGCTCGAACGTGCCGCGGAAGTACATCGTGGTCCCCGCCATGCCGACCAGTCGCAGTCCGCCGGCCGGGTCGACGTAGATCTTGTCGGCGGCCGACGCGACGTAGTAGTCGCGCGCGGTCCCCGACACCATGTACGCGAACACCTTCTTGCGCGCGGCGCGGATCCGGACCAGCTCGTCGCGCAGCTCGTCGAGCGCGGCCCAGCCCGCGCTGACGCCGTCGAACGTCACCACCACGGCCCGGGCGGTGGGGTCGCGCGCGATCGCGCGCAGCCGGACGACCAGCGCGGTTAGCTGGCGCGCGGCGATCGCCCCCGACAGCTCGACGCGCTCGATGTGATCGGGGGTGCCAAACACCGACGGCGCGCCGCGGCTCGACAGCCGCAGGATCGCGGTCCCGCCGAGCGCCCGGGTCTTGCCCGCGTCATCGCGCAGCGCGGTGGCCAGCGTGGTCGCGCCGACCGCGCCGAACGACAGCTCGATGCCGAGCGTGGCCCGGAGCTCGCGGCCGCCGTGGTCGTCGATCCCGACCGAGCTGGCGTCGAGTACGTGCAGCGCGCGGCTCTCGATCTCGCCGTGGAGGTAGACGCCGCGCGCGACTCGCAGCGAGGCCCGGATCCAGCCGTCGACGTCGCCGCGGGTCTCGCCGATCCGCCCGCCGAACCCGGCGTCGAGCCGGTCGTTGCCCAGCGGCCGCAGCGCGACCTCGGCCTCGTAGCGCCGCTGGACCGGCGCGCCGCCGACGTCCGAGGTCGCGAGGTCGCGCAGGGTCGCGCCGGCTGCGAGGTAGCTGCCGAGCCGCAGCGACACCCCGAGATCGAACGCGTCGACCCCGGACAGCGCGCCGTCGGCGTGGAAGTGGTGCCACGCGGCGCCGAACCCGGCGCTGGCGCCGAGCGGCGCGGCCAGGCCCACGGTCAGTCGGAACGGCTCGTGGGGATCCGGATCGAGCCGGCCGCGCGACGGCCGCAGCCACTCGAGGCCGACGCCGACGCCGAACCGCGGGATCAGCCGGCCGCCGATCGACTGGGCCCAGAACCCGCCGAAGCCCTGGCCGGCGCCGGTGGCGACCGCGGGATCCTCGAGCGCGAGGGCGAGCGCGAACTCGCTGCCGCGGACCAGGGCGAGCCCGCCGGGGTTGGCGACGACCGCGCGCGCGTCGTGCTCGCCGGCCAGCGGCGTGGTCGGCAGCGCCATGCCCGCGGTCGGCTCCTCGGCGTAGCGGCGATCGACCGCCTGGGCGTGCGCCTCGGAGCCCCCCAGGGCGGAGACCAGCGCGGCCAGCGCGGTAATGACAGCGATCCGCATCGTCGGAACCCTAGCAGAGCACGCCTGGCTTGCGATTGCGCGATACTGCACGGGTGCCGACCCCGACCCTGCTCGAGCGCCACCCGCTGCTGGTGAAGCTCGAGCCGGCGCAGATCGAGCGGATCGCCCGCGCCGGCGAGATCGAGAGCTACAACCCGGGCGAGCCGATCGTCGCCGAGGGCAGCCTGGGCGACGCGATGTTCCTGATCCTGTCGGGCCAGACCGCCGTGCACCGCGGCAGCCAGACGTTCGCCACGCTCGAGGGCGGCGACCTGTTCGGCGAGATGTCGCTGGTCGAGCCGGCGCCGCGCTCGGCGAGCGTCACGGCGATGTCGGCGACGTTCGTGTTCCGGCTGCCGCACGACGCGCTGCGGGGCCTTCTCACCGAGGACTCGCAGGCCGCCTCGGTGCTGCTGGTCCAGCTGGTCAAGACGCTGTCCGAGCGGCTGCGCCGCGCCAACAAGATGCTGTCGTCGGTCGACGTCCTGGCCGACTGGCTCGCCGGCTCGATGGTCTAGCGCTCAGTCCTTGATGCCGTCGGTCTCGGGCAGGTTGAGCGCCCGGTTGCACGCGACGACCTTCTTGGTCGCCATCGCGTGATCGTCGCCGTGGACCTTGCCGCGCAGCGACAGGTAGTACTCCTTGGCGCGGGCGTATTCGCCCTGGCGATACAGCGCGTCGCCGTAGAGGAACTTGGCCGGCGTCTGGTACGCGCCGGCCTCGCCGCCGGCCTGCTGGGCCAGCTTCGAGGCGCCGGTGGTGTCGTTGGCCTGGAACGCCGCCCACGCCTGCCGGTACAGCGCCTCGCTGTGGTAGCCCTTGACCCGCTCGAGCCGCTGATACACGGCGCGCGCATCGTCCCACCGGCCTGCCCGCTCGAGCTCCTTGGCCTGCTTGACCAGCCCCGGGCCGGAGTCCTCGACCGCGGCGACCGGCGTGCGCTTGGTCTGGTTCGACCGGGTCGTGCGCTGCTTGTGGCCGTTGTCGCTGGGCTTGCGGTCCTGGATCGCCTCGACGTCACCGGCGGCCTTGATGCGGATCCGCTCGGCGCTCGACACCGCATCGGGCCGGCCCGCAGCATCGCCGCCGGTGGTCGCCGGCGCGGCCGTCACCGGGGCTGGCGCCGTCCCTGCCGCGCTGCCGGTCGCCGGACTCGCGCTGCCCGGCGCCACGGTCTTGCTCTCCACCGCGCGGCTCGATCCCGCGGCGACCGCCGCCGGGTCCGTGGCCCGCCGCGAGAACTGCTCGCCGAACGCGATGTACAGCAGCGCGCCGACCGCGCCGAACAGCACCGCGGCGAACAGCAGCCAGCCGACCACGTTGAGCGCGCTGCGCTGGGGCAGCGGCGCCGCCACGGGGATGTTCGGATCCGACAGCGCCGGCGCCTGGAGCCCCTGGACCGAGGGCGAGCTCTGCAGCCGCATCGAGATGCTGTGCCCGGGATAACTGCCGCTCGCCGACTCGCTGGCCTGCCGCGCCATCAGCGCGTGCTGGTTGGTCGACATCACCGGCCCCGACCACATCTGCGGCAGCTCGGACAGGCCGCTGTGGGTCCCGGCGCGGGTCATGCCGATCGCCGGCGAGCTGGTCTGGGCGCGCGGGACCACGACCGCGTCGTCGAAGGTCCGCATCGACAGCCCCGGGTTCAGCGTCGCGACCACGTGCGGGTCGGTGGTCATGCCGAGGATCTGGGCGACCGCGACGCCGCGGCCGGACAGGCACTTGTTGAGCTCGTACTCGAGCGCCTCCATGGTCTGCGGCCGGTCGTCCGGGCTGCGCGCCATCGACGCCATCACCAGATCCGAGACCTGCGCCGCGAGCTCGCCGCGCACCAGGATCGGCGGCGGCGGGTCGACCGTCGCCTTCTTGGTGAGGATCTCCATGAAGTTGTCGCCGGAGTACGGCGGGATGCCGGTGACCATCTCGTACATGATCGCGCCCAGCGCGTAGACGTCGCAGCGCGCGTCGGCCGGCCGCCCGGCGGCCTGCTCGGGCGACATGTACTCGGGCGTGCCCATCGCCATCCCGGGGCTGGTCAGCCGGCGCTCGCGCGCCGCCTCGGCCTCGGTGGTCTTGGCGATGCCAAAGTCGAGGACCTTGACGACGTCGGCGGTGCCGTCGCGCGTGATCAGGAAGATGTTCTCGGGCTTGAGGTCGCGGTGGATGATGCCTTCGCGGTGCGCCGCGGCCAGCGCGCGGCAGATCTGCCCGGTGATCTTGAGCGCGCGCGCGACGTCGAGCGCCCCTTCGCGCTCGATCACGCTGCCGAGCTCGATGCCCTCGAGGTACTCCATCACGAAGTACACGCTGCCGTCGGCGGTGGTGCCCGAGTCGGTGACGTCGACGATGTTGGGGTGGCCGATCTTCGACGCGGCGCGGGCCTCGCGGCGGAACCGCTCCACCAGATCGGGCATCCGCGAGTAGCTGGGGTGCAGGACCTTGAGCGCGACCCGCTTGCCGATCTCGACGTGCTCGGCGAGGTAGACCTTGCCCATGCCGCCCTCGCCGATCAGCTCGATCACGCGATAGCGGCCGTCGATCTCGGCGCCGATCAGATCGGGCTCGGCTTCGTCCTCGAGCTGCGCCTGCCTGGCGAGCGCGGCGGCGCCGCCGTTGAGCTCGGAGGTCACCGACCGGGCGCCCGTGGAGCGGCGGTCGGGAGCCTGCCGGCGATCGTTGGTCTCGTCCTGCCGGTCGGTGGCGCGCCGGCCGACCGAGCCGGGCTTGCGCACCGGCGCGTCGCCCGAGCCCTGGGCGGCCGGTGCCTTGCCGCTGACGCTCTCGACGATCAGGCGGAACTCGTCGGTCGGCGGCAGGGTCAGCGCCCGGGTGCGGACGCGGGCGAGCAGCTCGTTGCGCTCGCTGCGCTCGCGCTGGATGTCGTCGGAGAACAGCTCGGCGAGGAACGCCGACATCCGCGTGCCGTCGGTGGTCGGCGCGTTCTGCGCCAGCCAGCCCTGCAGCGCCATGCGCATCGCGTCGCAGTCGGAGTAGCGCTCGTCGCGCACCGCCGCGAGCGCCTTCAAGCAGATCTCGTCGAGCTCGACCGGGACGCGCGGCGCGCGCTTGCTCGGCCGCATCGGCTCGGGGTTCTTGGCCCGCGCCAGGAGGTCCTGCGGCTGATCCTTGCCCGGCGGGAACAGCTGGCGACCGGTGAGCAGCTCCCACAGCACGATCGCCGCGGCGTACATGTCGCTGCGGCCGTCGAGCTTCTCGCCGCGGGCCTGCTCGGGCGACATGTACGCGACCTTGCCGTAGATGATCCCGGGCGCGGTCTTCTCGATCTTCAGGGTGGAGGACGCCAGGCCGAAGTCCGTGAGCTTGACCTCGCCGGTATAGGACACCAGCACGTTGGGCGGCGAGATGTCGCGGTGAACCAGGTGCAGATCCGGAAACGAGTGGGCGTAGGCGAGCCCGCGGCACAGCTCCTTCACGATGTAGACCGCGACGTCGATCGGGAACGCGACCTGCTTCTTGGCGCAGCGGTTCCACACCGCGCGAAGATCGCGGCCTTCCACGAAGTCCATCGCGAGGAACAGCTCGCCGCCGACCAGCCCGGCGTCGAACACCGGGATCAGGTTGCCGTGCGAGAGCTTGACCACGACCTTCGCTTCATCGCGAAATCGCGCCACGTACTCGGCGTCCGCCAGGTGCGGTAGCACGGTCTTGATCACCATCAAGCGCTCGAGCCCGCGATCCCCCGCCACCGCGAGGTACAAGGCCCCCATCCCACCCTGCGCCAGGGGTCCCAGCAAGTGATACTTGCCGAATTTCCTGGGGTAATGCTCCAGGTCTCCCTCGAGGAGCGCCACGCGCGCTAACCGTACCACGGTGGGCAAACCACAACCAATTCAGGAAGCGCGTGGATTGCTGGCCCGGGCCGGACGACATAGGATGAGGATCCCCCGCTTGCGGTGTCACGCGGAGTGAGGGATACACCGACATGGCTGGCGAGCGGGTCCTCGTGATCGACGACAGTCCCACCATCACCAAGGTGGTGCAGCTCGTGTTGACCAAGGCGGGTTTCTCGGTCCAGACCGCGCCCGATGGCGAGGCCGGTCTCGCGACCGCCCGGGCGTCGCGCCCCGACCTGATCCTGCTCGACTTCGTGATGCCGAAGATGAACGGCTACCAGTTCTGTCGCGAGCTCACCGCCGACCCCAAGCTCCGCGATATTCCAGTGGTCTTGATGAGCGCGAAGGGCGATCAGGTGGGCGAGCGGTTCGTGAAGGTGATGGGGATCGTCGACTACATCACCAAGCCGTTCTCCCCCGAGGCGATCACCGCCGTGGTCCAGCACACCGTGGGGAAGTACGGCGCGGCTGGAACGGTCGACGACGACCAGCCGTCGCTGGTGACCGGCGAGGACCTGGTCGCCACCGACGACGCAGACCGTGTCCAGGCGCGCGGCGCGGCGCTCGCCCAGCTGCGGGCGTCGATCGTCGAGGCGATGGGCGCCCAGGTCGCACTCGCCGACACCGCCGATCCCGACGACAAGGTCGCGGCCGAGGCCGCGGCGGTGACCCGGGCCGCCGAGGCGGCGCTCGACGACACCACGCTCGCCCGCCTGCTCGGCGCGATCGATCTCGGCCTGCTCCGCGACGGCACTCCCGGCCTGCGCGGCGACCTCCGCGTGGTCCCGCTCGCCGAGGTCCTCCAGCTGCTCGACGTCCAGGAGCAATCCGGCGTGCTGACCGTCGAGCGCTCCGGCGCCAAGGTCGACATCTTCTTCCGCCGCGGCCGCGTCGACCAGGCGATCGCGACCGGCGTCCCCGACGAGTTCCTGCTCGGCCGCTTCGTGCTCGACGCCCAGGTGATGCAGCGCACCGAGCTCGAGGCGTTCCTCGAGTCGCGCCCCGCCAACCCCAAGCTGATCGGCCAGCAGCTGGTCAAGCTCGGCCTGGTCGCCGAGGCCGACCTCAAGAGCTGCCTGGTCCGCCAGTCGAGCGAGCTGATCTACGAGATCCTGCGCTGGCGCCACGGCCGGTTCCGGTTCGCGGCCGGCGCCGAGCTGCCGCCCAGCGTGATCGACGCCGCGCTCGGCCTCGACGTCGAGGCCGTGCTGATGGAGGGCTACCGCCGGGTCGACGAGTGGCACCTGATCGAGCGCGCGATCGACAACTTCGACATCGTGTTCCTGCGCAACGAGGACTCGGTGGCGCAGATGGGGCGCGGCCGGCTGACCCGCGAGGAGCTGGCCGTGCTCGAGCTGGTCAACGGCAAGAACACGGTCAAGGAGATCATCCGCAAGTCGCGGATGGGCTCGTTCGAGGTCTCGAAGATGCTGTACCGCCTGCTGTCGATCAAGCTGGTCCGCCGCCGCGTCCTGCCGGTCGCGGTGTGAACCGCGGTGGCTCGCTCGGCGCCTCCCGCGGTCGATGAATCTTGCCGATCGTAAACGCTTGCACCGCCGCCGTGGCTTCGGGTACCCGTAGGCGCTGGAGGGGATCCATGTCCGAGGATGGAGATCGCGATCGCCGCGGGTGGTCCCGCGGACGGGATGCGCTGGCGGGCTACCACGCGTCGCTCGAAGGCGCACCGGCGACGCGCGCGGCTGTGGCCGGCCCGAGCTTCCGGGTGGGAACGGTGCTGGGGACGGGATGTGCGGTCTGGGGCCGCAACCTCGTTCCGTTCCTGCTGATCACGGCGCTGTTCTATGCGCCGCCGTGGATCTGGGCGGTGACCGTGGCGCACGGCGAGCAGACGATCGAGACGATCCACTCCGTCCAGCGAGCGTACGTCACTGCGACCTACCTGACCATCCCGCTCAACGTGTTCGTCGCGGCGACGTTGACCTACGGTGTCGTCATGGAGCTCAACGGCCAGCGCGCGACGATCGGCGCGTGCATCGCGACCGGACTGACGAGGTTCCTGCCGGCGCTCGGCGTCGGGGTCTCGACCTGGCTGTGCGTGGGGCTGGCGAGCATCGCGCTCGTGATCCCCGGCCTCCTCGTGCTGTGCATGCTCTACGTCGCCACCCCGGTCTCGGTCGTCGAGCGGCCCAGCATGGCCGTGGCGCTCAGCCGCAGCGCCGATCTCACCAAGGGCCGGCGGTTGCGCGTGTTCGGCCTGATCCTGGTGGTGACGGCGGTGAACATGATGTCCATGCAGGTCGTGCGCATCCTCGCGATATCTGCTGACGCGAAGACGCTCGAGGACGTGTTCGATAACCTGTCGCGGCTGATCTACATCAGCTTCGTCCACCAGGTGATCACCGGCTCGCTCAGCGCAGTGATGACCAGCGTGGCGTATTACTACCTGCGCGCCGAGAAGGAAGGCACCAGCACCGCCGAGCTCGCCGCGATCTTCGAGTGACGGCAGGCGCCGCGGGCACGCCGGGGCCCGCGGGCGCTACGGATCGCAGGCCGCGAGCGGATCGGGGAACACCGACACCGTCGGCTGCGTGTAGCTGACGACCAGCGCGCGCGCCCCGCTCGCCCACAGGTTCTTGCTCACGCGCTCGGCCTGTGGCATCGCGTGGCCGCGGGTCGCGCCCGAGGTCTTCGCGCACACGTCGCGCCGGATCGTCGACAAGAGCGGCGTCCAGTCCGCCAGCTGGAGGAAGTCGTACGGCGCATAGGACGCCGACGCGTGGCACGTCCGACAGCCCTTCTTGACCACGCCGTTGTACATCGCCTTGCCGTCCTGCGACTGGTCGGCGTTCGCCCAGCCGGCCGGCACATAGCGATCGTTGGCGACCGCGAGCGGCGACGTCACCGGGTTCGGCGCGTACATGCCGGTGATGAGATCCGCGGTCGCCGCGGTCGGCCCGGTCTGCATGACCAGCGCGTTGAGCCGGCGGAACGTGTCCTGCTGGGCCGCGAACGTGTAGCCGGCCGCCGACGAGTAGCGGTAGCTGAATGGATCGAACGCGAGGAACCGGGCGGCCGGGGCCGCGCCGCTGGGATCGACCACGCTGTGCGCGGTGGGCCCCGACGGTGACGAGTCGTAGTAGGTCGAGATCCCGTGGCACTCGAGGCACGCGTTCGGCACCGAGTGGTGGGCGTTCGTGCTGTCGAGCTGCGCCACCGGCGACAGCCTGCCCACGGCGTCGTAGACCGCGAAGTAGGTCTGGTTGAGGGGCTGGACGTAGACCATGGCCACGGTCGCGAACGACCCGGTGTGGGCCACCGCCTGGGTGAGCACGGTGTTCGGATCGACGTTGAACGCCGCGGTCCCCGCGATCCCGCTGTAGTTGCGCACGTAGCAGGCCACGCCATTGAGCAGCACGGGACCGACGCTGATCGAGAACTGGTTGCAGTGCATCTCGCGGCCCAGGCCGAGGTCGCCATCGTTGTAGTAGGTCGCCGTCGGCTCGCTGCCACTGAACCCGAACACCGTGAGGAACGACGACAGGTCCCCGGGCGCGCCCCATTGCCTGTAGTAGGCAAGGGTCTCGTCCGGCGAGATATCGTTCTTGCGGCCGAGCCAGTCGGGCTTCTGCGCGGCCGGCAGATCGGCCGGCGACCGCGCGGTCGATGCGATGCCGACGTTGCCGCCGGCGATCCGGGTCTGGCCGCTCTTGGTGTTGCTGACGCCGGCGCACGCCACGCCGACGTCGGCCCAGTCGTCACCGGCGACGTAGCGATCGACCACGCAGTCGAGGTACGTCGGATCGTCGAACGTGGTCAGGATGCCGCCCGAGGCGTGCACGGCGCGGGTCCGCACCACGCCGCCGAGCGGCCAGCGCGCGGCGACGGCGGCGCTCGACACCGGCGCGGCATCGATCGCCCACGGGTAGTACAGATCGGTGTGGCCGTTCAGCGTCTGGCCGACCGTGCTCGTGGTGGTGGTCGCGAATGGCACCCAGCTGGCAGCGACTGCCGGGTTGAGCGACGGATCGGCGAGCACCTGCAAGGTCACCAGCTCGCCGGGTGTATCGGTATAGCCGCCGTACGAGAATGCCTGTCCTGTCACCGGGCCATCGGCGGCGGTGCCGTTGTTCGGGCCGGTGACGCACGCGGTCACGAGCACAGCGACACCGCTGCTCGCGAGTAACGAAATGATCCTCATGTCCCCTCCTGGTGTCTCGTCCTGACGCAGCACCAGCGGCATATTCCCCGGAACCGCGCGTCGCGCTACTCGCCCCGCGACGCGGTCGCCGCCATCAGGGCCGCGAGCTTCTTGGTGGTGTTGAGGTTGCGGATCGTGACGTCCGCATAGATCTTCCGCTGGGTCAGGCGCGCGACGTTGCTGCGCGACAGCGCGCTGACCTTGGCCTGCCAGAACAGCACCCCCGGGCAATACGTGAGGACCTCGACGCCGGCCCGCGGCTCGAGCTCGTCGGCGAGCCCCGCGCGATCGACGCCGTGGCGCAGAAAGATCACGTAGTGCCGGTGCGCCGCGCTCGGTCGCTGCCAGCCCCGGGGGAGGCCGTCGATGATCGCGGCGAGCTCGGCGTGCGACTTGACGACGACCGTGGCGTCGTACGCGAAGTCGGCGGTCAGCCGCCGCTCGATCGTCTGCTCGAGCTTGCGCAGATCGGTCCGCGGCGCCTGGAACACGACGTTGCCGCTGGCGATCAGCGTCTTGACGTTCGCGTGCCCCAGGCGCGTGAAGCTGTCGACCAGCCTGGCCATCGGGATGATGTTGTTGCCGCCGACGTTGATGCCGCGGAGGAGTGCAAGGTAGGTCTCGCGTGCGCCGGTGCGTGCCATCGCGGGGATTCTAACGCGCAGCAAACGCACGTAAGCTCCGCGCATGCGGCTCCCCGTGCTCGTGTTCACCCTGGCGCTCGCGACGGCGGCCGCCGCCGAGACCCGCCGGATCTCGTTCTGGCCCGACGCCGTGCCCGCGGCGATCCAGAAGCACGTCGACGGCGGCTACGTGCTCGGCGCGGTCCGCTCGCTCGGCAAGTTCCACCGCGTCCAGGGCTCGCCGGGGTTTCGCGCCGCGGCGGAGTGGCTGACCGGCGAGCTCGTCGCCGCCGGGCTCGGCGACGCCCGGGTCGAGCACCTGGCGGCCGACGGCACCACCAGCTACGCGCACTTCAAGAGCTACCTGGGCTGGAACCCGGCCGAGGGCAAGCTCGAGGAGCTCGCGCCGACCCGCCGCGTGCTCGCCGAGTTCGCAAAGGAGGCCGTGGCGCTCGCCGACTACAGCCAGGACGCCGACGTCACCGCCGAGCTGGTCGATGTCGGCGCCGGCGCCGACGCCGCGGCCTACCAGGGCAAGGACGTGCGCGGCAAGATCGTGCTGGCCGACGGCGCGCTCCCCGCGGTCCACCGGCTCGCGGTCGAGGAGCGCGGCGCGGCCGGCATCGTGTCCGACTTCCCCAACCAGCGCACCGCGTGGTCGGGGTTGGATCCGGACCTGGTGCGCTGGGGCCATCTGTCGCCGTACCAGACGCAGAACCGGTTCGCGTTCATGATCTCGCGGCGCATGGCCGGCGCGCTGCGCACCGAGCTCGCGCGCGGCGCGGTGCGGCTGACCGCGCACGTCCGCGCCAAGATGGCGCCGGCGAGCTTCGACGTGGTGTCGGCGACGATCGCCGGGACCGACCCGGCCGCGGGCGAGATCGTGCTGACCGCGCACCTGTGCCACGAGCTCGCCGGGGCCAACGACAACGCGTCGGGCAGCGCCGCGCTGCTCGGCGTGGCGCGCGCGCTGCGCTCGGCGATCGGCGACGGCGCGCTGCCGGCGCCGCGCCGGACGATCCGGCTGTTGTGGACGCCCGAGATCTCGGGATCGCAGGCCTGGCTGATCAGCCACCCCGACCTGGCGCGCGGCATCCGCGCCGGCGTCCACCTCGACATGGTCGGCGGCCGGCCCGAGGTCACCCACGCACAGCTCCACCTGTCGCGCACCGCGGGCTCGCTGCCGCACATCGTCAACTCGATCGCCGCGGCGTGGGCCGACGACGTCGCGCGGGCCTCGACCCAGCTCGCCGAGAAGGGCACCGGCGATGGCCTGGTGTGGCCGCCCGGCGGACGCGACGCGCTGGTCACCGACCTGCGGCCGCTCGAGCTCGGCAGCGATCACCAGGTGTTCGAGGCGTTCGGCGTGCCGATGGTCTACTTCCACGACTGGCCCGACGTCACGATCCACACCAACAAGGACGTGCCGGACAACCTCGACGCGACCAAGCTCGGCCGGGTCGCGTACATGACCGCCGGGATCGCCTGGACCCTGGCCGCGTTGCCCGAGACCGAGGCCGCGCGGCTGCCGGCGATCGAGCGCGCCGCCACCGACGAGCGCCTCGCCGCGGCGCGCAGCACGGCGCTGGCCCGCGGCTGGTCGGCCGACGACGCGCGGCTCGCCGAGCGCGAGGCGGTCGCGACCGGCGTCGAGGAGCTGGCCAGCATCGCGGCGATGTGGCCAGGCACCGCCGCCGAGATCAAGCGCGCCGGCGCCGCGCTCGCCGCCACGGCGCCGCGCGCCACCGGCGGCGCCCGCGACGCCCGGGTGCCCGAGCGCACGCCCGCGGTGCGCGGCCCACTCGACGTCTACTACTACGATCACCTCTCCGCCGTGCTCGGCGATCCAGCGCGCAAGCCGACGGTGCTCGAGGACCGCGACGGCCCGTTCGCCTACGAGGCGCTCAACCTGGTCGACGGCAAGCGCTCGGTCGGCGAGATCCGCGACGTGCTCGTCGGCCGCTACGCGCCGATCCCGCTCGCCGAGGTCGTCGAGTGGTTCGAGCTGCTGGCCAGGACCGGGGTCGTGAAGTTCCGCGGCCGGTGACCAGTCGCGCCGCCGAGGTCGCGTCGCCGAGGTCACGTCGCCGAGGTCACGTCGCCGAGGTCACGTCGCCGAGGTCACGTCGCCGAGGTCACGTGGTCGACAGCTCGTGGATCACCGCCGCCATGGTCTCTCGCGCGCGGGTGACCTCGTCGTGTCCCAGCGTGATCCCGCCGACCGCCGCGTGGCCGCCGCCGCCGAACCGCGCGCACAGCGCGCCGATGTCGTGGCGCCTGGGCACGTGGGACCACGGGTTGACCCCGGCCGAGATCTTGATGCTCTGCGCGTGGCGCGTCCCCGACACCGCGTAGAGGCAGCTCGGGTACAGGAAGTAGCCCAGGAACCCCGGACTGCGCGCGCCCAGATCGTTGAACCGATCGAACACGATGACGTCGCCGTGCCACACGCCGATCCGGCGGATCGCGTCGAGGTCGCGGGCCCGCTCGGCCTCGACCGTGGCGAGCTCGGCGGCGATCTCGGGGCGCGCGGCGATCTCGGCGAGCGAGGCGCGCGACAGCCAGCCGACGTACTTGACGGTGTCGATCGGCGCCCGGCCGTGGGCGAGCCAGGCCGCCAGGCGCTGCGCCGGCACGCCGAGCGCCACCGCGTCCTCGACCGAGGGGAACCGCGCGGCGTCTATCCGGTCGGCCCACTGCACCGCCTCGACCAGGTGCGGCGGCGGCTTCCAGTCCCAGCCGGCCTCGAGCGTCCGCGCGATCAGCCCGGCGCACGACGCCGCCGCCGGATCGAAGAACCAGGTCGCCAGGTGCTCGCGCTCGAACACCGCGCGCAGCTCGGGCGGCTGGAACGCGGTGGCGTGGTGATCGAACCACCACCGCATCTTCGGATCGGGGCAGAACCGGAAGTCGACGCAGGCGTGGTCGTCGGCGTCGAGCGGCACGCCGTCGAACGGGTTGCCGTCCTTGTGGAGCATGCCCACCGGGTGGAGCTCGGCCGCCCCGTCGATGACGTCGCGGTAGAAGGCGGCGAACAGCGCCGCCGAGCTCGTGCCATCGAAGCACGCGTCGTGGAAGAAGATCTTGAGGACGCGTGCCACGTTGGACGACGCAGCATACCGCGGGCGGATGGCCAGCGGGATGTCGACATAGGTGTTACTTTCCCGGCATGTACGTCTGGCTCAAGGTCGCGCATCTCGTCTCGGTCGTGCTCTGGATCAGCGGCCTCACCGCCATCTACTGGTTGCTCCGGCTCCACGATCACGCGCCCAAGGAGATGCGCGACAAGTTCACGCTGCTCGAGCGCTCGCTCGCGCTGTCGGCCGACCTGGCCGCGGCGGTCGCGATCGGCTGCGGCCTGACGATGGCGCTGTGGCCGAGCAACAAATTCGCGGAAGGTGCCTGGCTGCACCTCAAGCTCACCGTCGTGGTCCTGGGCATCCTGTCGGTCCACGGCATGCTGCGCGGCCGGATCAAGAAGTTCGGCCAGGGCAAGATCAAGCCGGTGCCGGGCTGGATGTGGAGCCTCTTGCTCGGCGGCGTGAC
>Ga0307515_10008737_pt1 | contig 19686 bp, 13 predicted proteins | sample 17_EM_MG_FD_194513 | JGI IMG/M metagenome (GOLD analysis project Ga0307515, IMG submission 194513) | Populus trichocarpa ectomycorrhiza microbial communities from riparian zone in the Pacific Northwest, United States - 17_EM | ecosystem: Host-associated > Plants > Roots > Unclassified | place... | reverse complement strand
AAAGTTTCATTGAAAAATTCATTTTAATCCCCTATATTTTTTGGATATTAGGTGATCAGTCTCCTGAATTTCAAGACAATATATTTGGGTATTTAACTTCATTTTTCTCTTTTTTCAGTCCTTTACTATTGGGAGAAGAGAGGGAGAGTTGCTGGATTCCGACTTAGAGAGAGAAAGTAGTTGCTAGGGAAAGATTCCGACCACAAAAACTGTTTATTTTTGTGTCAAAATGTTCCATATAATGAGGGGGGTTATGTTTAGGTGCTTTTTTTTACCTTTAAAACAACAAATGTGAGCTCGAAAATAATTTTTGTTTCGGGCGGATTTCAAGTTTTGAGGTAGTTTTTTTGGTGGTCATGAATTAGTTTAACAAGGTCTTTAAGATGTTTTAGGGTCAAAATGAGTTGAAAATGAGATTTTGGGTAAAAAAACAAAGAACTCGATTTTTCCAGCCACCATAGTGGTTGAGTTTTGAGTTTCCTAGGGGACGCGTCATTTTTTTAAAAATATATTTTGGGTGTATTCAAACTTTTTTAAAAAATAAAGGCCCGCACTTGTACTTGGTGTTGCGGACCCGCATGTGGGCCGATGCTTTATTGGGCCAGACGCCCAGCAACGCCTGACCTGATTCCTTCTTTTTCCTTTTTAGTTTTTTAAAAAATAATGCATTATTTGTGTATATTTTTTTGAATAAATTTTGGGTTTATATTTTAATTAGATTGTGATTATTTTTAAATGATATTTGATGTGTTTAATTTTTAGAGAGGTATGTATGATTCATCTGTGGTTTTTTCTTAATTTTATATAGATTATTTTTTTTTAATATTGATTTTTTTATAAGATTTTTCATATGTGTAACCTTGCATTTTTTTCTTCTTATTGTTCAATAAATTATATGTGTGTGTTGGTTTCTATTACAAATTTTATATATTTTTCTATTACAAATTTATTTTGATAGAGGAATTCATTAAACATAACCAGGTAAATTACCCGTGTTGCGATTTTAGATATCTTGATCTTCATTTTTCACTTGGTTTTCTCAATTTTATTTTTGTTTATTATTGATGAATTTTTTTTCATTACTTTACACAATGGTTATTGAGTTGTTTAATTGGATGTGTGCATAAGTTTTTCGATTTACATCTAGGAGTTTTATATATATATATATATATATATATAGAATCCAATGGAGGAAACTATTCAACTAATGTTTGCCTAAGAAAGTTTAAAAGCTTTAGATGCTTTTAGGTTGCTTTTTCTTAGAGGAATTATTTATCTTTTAAGACGAGTGTTTGAGGTATGTACCATACTCATTTTATATATTGGGTCCAGATACATAGATGGATATATAAAATATTTTTGCATATATTTAACTAGGTTATTCAGGTTCTTGTAATAACAAGGAGTTGACAAACATTTGTTACTTTTTATTTGCTAACAGTTGCTGAGACTTCACTTCTCACTCAAAAGTTGGGCTCAATACTCTTTTTGTTTATTATGCTATTTTTTATTTTAAATTGCTCAAACAATGCCTATGTTAGATTGATATTCCTTTACGTTTTATAATTTGATTTTTATATGAAATTTGAGACAGTTTAAGCAAGTTTTTTGCATGTTAATTATCTTTGCTTAAAAGCCAAATTATATGCATTTTAATGCTACCGGCTCTTGATTACAAGCTTAGAAAAACATTTTTTTCTTTCAATTGTCTCATAATTAAAAACAACCCACGGTTTTAGATGTAGCTCACAACAACGCGCGAACAACCTATCAAGTATTATTCTAATTAATATATGATTTTTTTTATATTTTATATAATTGAACTTTATTCTTAAAGATTAAAAATATTTATTTTTGGATATTATTTCTAACAAGTGTAACCTTATGAGTTTTTTTCCCTTTGATTTTATTCAATCAATTTTATGTGTATCAATTTCTACTATCATTTGATTAAATAAAAAATTAATTTTAATAAACATAGTTATTGAATACAATCGAGTGAATGGATCATGTTACGAAATAAAATATCTTGATTTACATTTATCTCATAATTTTTTCAGATATCTATTTTATTATCGTTAATGACTTTTTTTTTAATTTATTGACATAAATGATTCTCAATTTATTTAATTAAAAGTGCATAAAATTTTCAATTTACTATGTAAAAAAAAATATGTTGTAAAAGCATGCATTTTCAGTTTTTTTGTTGAAAAAAAATATCCTGCTCGTGACGAAGTACGAGTCAAATAACTAGTTTACTTATATTCTAGAATCATTATGGACCTTCAATGTTCAAACATAAAGCTCTTTTTTTTAAAAAAAAAAAAAATCCAACCCCTATTTTTATTTTGATTTTGTTATTTTTTTTCTCAATGTCATTATCATATTTTTGTTAAAAGTCGTTTGAATTATTTTTGTATCGATTAAATTGATTATATCTTGTTGAGACAACTCTCACGAGTTTTAATTTTAAACCTAAGCTAATTAAGGAGTTGAGTCAAGATGTTTTTTTCTTGTCAATTTCTTCATTTTTTTTTTCATTTAATCTATATAGTTTTTTTTACCAGTCAGTCAGATTATTTTTGGATTGACTATGATAATTAGATCATATCAAGATAACTTCCATATTATTTGATTTTTAAACAGGGCTAGACAAGAAGAAGAAGTTGGTTAATGAGGTTTTTTTATGTTAATTTTATTTGTTTTTCTTAATTTTTTTATCAGTCGAGTGTGATGTTTTTGGATTGGATAAGTTAATTGAATCAGGTTGTAATGATTCTTACCTTATTTGATTTTTAAGTTAAGATTAGATAATAAGTTGAATTGAAAGATTTTAAAATTGATATCCTGAATTGAATTATTAAAATTGAATTTAATAATAATATTAAATAGTTTTCAATAACTTAATTAATTTTTTAAGATGACCAGTAGAATAATGATAGATTGTAAACTAGTATCATTATAAGAAAAAGTAATAATTCTTAAAAAAAAATTCTCATTTTCTAAAATGATTTCTCACTAATTTCTTATGGCACAAACAAATAAAAAAATTATTTTCCACGAAATTCAATTTTTTTTTTTTTCACATTTTCGGAAACAAACGAGTCCTAATAATATAATCCTTAGTCTTTTACTGCTGCATATTTAAACTTAAAAATCAAGACAGCATTATAAGCTACTCCACTCCTCCCTCATTTCCACTCTCAAAACAGCCATGGAGATCGACAGCGAAGATAAAACCCTAGAAGAAGAACTAGACGACGAAGACAATAATAACAACGACAACGGAGACCAACTTCAGAACCCCAAACTCCGGTCAGACTCTGATTCCGATTCCGACTCAGAAGACGAATCGCAGCAAAATCAAGAGCTTAAAACCCTAGAAACTGAGCTCTCCAGTAACCCCGCCAATTATGACTCTCATGCTCAAGTAATTAACGCTAATCCCTCTTTCTTTCTGAGCTTCTATTTGTAAAGTAAATAATTTTATTGTATGCATTGATGCTGCTTGCTTGCTGTTTTTTTAGTACATAAAACTGTTGAGAAAAATGGGAGAGATAGATAAGCTTAAACAAGCAAGAGAAGCCATGAACACTGTGTTTCCACTAAGCCCTGACATGTGGCGTGATTGGGCTAAAGATGAAGCTTCTATTTCTGGGTAATATTTTTTTTTTTTTTGTATTTTCAATGACTATTTTGTTATGCTTTATTGATTGTTGCTGGTGGTTGTTGAGTTGATTCATTGATTGATTTATTTTTTTCAGGCCAGAGGGTTTCGCGGGGGTTGAGAAGATTTATGACCGTGGAGTGTTTGATTATCTGGTGTGTTCTTGTTAAACTCTTTTAGTAATACTTTAGGGTGTCATTTTGTTTTTTAAATGTTTTCAGGACTTTTGGTGCTCTGATGCTGTACTACTATATATAGTGTGCATTCATAGAACGACTATTGTTTGATAATGGAAGAAACACATAGGATAATAGTTAAATTTTGAAAAAAAGGAATGCTATGCTCTCAGGAATCAGGACAATTATGTTGTTGTGTTGTTTGCAGATAATTTAGTTTTATAGAATTATCTATGATTTGTTTGGATATCCCTGCTTATTTTCATTGGCAAGCTTTTATAAGATAAATAGACCTTGTGTTTATTCAACTTATGTCATTTTTGTGTGGCTTTCTCAGCTAAAAGAAGAAAATATAAAAATAAATTCCAGTATTATTAATTTAAGAAAATTGAAGCTGATGGTTTCATGGTTTTAATTCGTTGTGTGATTGTCTTTACATATTAACTAATGGCATGTGTTCTGAAGCTTGTTGCTTCAAAAGTTGAGGTAGTTGACTGTACCATTTTTCAATGCAGTCTGTTTCTCTTTGGTGTGACTATTTGAATTTCATACAAGTACATGATCCTTCAGTGCGAGAATGTTCTCCTGATGGCATTTCAAAGGCCCGAAATCTCTTTGAGCGTGCTCTTACTGCTGCTGGTTTGCATGTTGCTGAAGGAAACAAAATTTGGGAATTGTACAGGGAATTTGAACAGGCGGTACTGCACACCATTGATGAGAATGACATTAAGGTTGGAATTAACTGTCTATATCCAGTTTCCTGTTTGTTTTGCTTGCATGTGATATCTAAAGTGCCCATATCCTTAGCTGCCAAAATTTTCATTTGTATTCTCTGGATCTTTTTTTTTTCTTTTGTATAATTCATTATATGTCCTTTCTGTTTGCTTAGTCTAAGAGCATAGATGTATTGTGTTTAAGTTGGACAACATTCATCTTGGAGCTTGGAATTGTGCATCGTAGATTTTTTTTATTAACTTCTCTAAACAACTGTGATACATGGGAAAAAAGAAGAAAAAAAAGGTGCTGATTAGGCATGTCTTAACCCGCCTGAGCAAATTAATCCCCATCAAGATTTTTGAGTAAACCCTTTGAACCTCTATTTTCTACTGTAACATGACCTGAGAAGCTGTTCTTGCGGCTAACCTGATAAATATGACCAAGCCTGATAAGAATTGCTTGTGAAAAGAGTTCGTTGATATGTCTTCTTGCTCCTCACCTTGTTTGAATCAACCACTTCAACACAACATTCCTCTATCTTATTGGAGCTCTGAAGACCTAGTCAAGAACATGGTACAGGTCTGCATGAGATCACAAGAAAACTGCAAAGATTGGAATTAATTGATGGAACTTGATAGTTGATATAGCTGATGTATTTTCAACCCGATGATAGTGTTAATGCTTAACTCATGTTGCCTCATAGCATGAAAGAGCCTTTACCTTGGACCCAGCAGATACAATTTCTAAGTCCAGATACTGCCAACAGATGAATTCTAAATAAATCCAAATTCTCAAGTTTCTAAATTTGCTTTATATCTCCTGAAGCAGGTTTACAGAGAGACATTTTTCAAGTTAGTTTTATGGAAGTAGTGGTATCTTATGTTAAGTAATTAGCCTTATGAGTCTTCTAACATACATTTAAGAGTTCAAATTCTTGTTTGTAGGCAAAGGAAGTACAGGTCCAACGCATTCGAAATATTTTCCACCGCCAATTGTCTGTTCCACTTGTTAACTTGAGGTCAACACTCCTTGCGTACAAGGCTTGGGAGGTGGAACAAGGGATTGTTCTTGATGCCCAATCTAGTGAAGTTGATGGTATATCTTCTCATCTTGCCTCAGCATACCAAAAGGCCATGGAAGCTTATAATGCTCGTGCTCAGCATGAAGAACAGATTTCTATGCAGAATATATCTGATACAGAAAAAATTCAAAATTTCATGGTATGTAGGACAACTGTTATAATTTAATAGAGCTTTTGATAATTAATAGCTCATTGGGGACATCCTACTTGTACTTTTCCTTTTGCTTCATTTTTTATCCAAATTTTTTCTTGCATTATTCCTTCAATTTGAAGTTCATTTACTTTTAACTGCAGTTTGGTCATTCTGGTTATAGCAAGATTTTTTCCTTTTTGCCTGCTTTTCCTTAGAGCCTCAATTTATTAAGGTCCCCTGTTTTTATTGTGGTATTTTTTATTTTCCAAAGGAAGTTCATGTTTTTATTGTTTTGCAGAACTACTTAAAATTTGAAAAGTCTGTGGGCGATCCAGCACGGGTTCAAGTTTTATATGAGCGTGCAATGGCTGACTTTCCTATATCAATTGATCTATGGCTTGATTATACTCGCTATCTGGACAGGACCTTGAAGGTTGTCCTTGAATTTCTCTATTCTCAAGTTTTTCCATCTTCCAATTCTGTAGATTATTTACACACTGTCCCTTTTCCAGGTAGGAAATGTTCTGAGGGATGTTTATTCCAGGGCAACAAAAAATTGTCCCTGGATAGGAGAGCTTTGGGTTCAGTATATGCTTTCCTTGGAACGTGGCCGTGCTCCTGAAAAGGAGATATCTTCTGTATGCTTTTCTTATCACCCTTAGTTACAACCATATACTTTTTGAATGGAGTTCATTTTTATGCTTTGTGTTTTTAGTACAAGTGTTGCCAGCCAAATCATTTGTCTCCCCCAATCCCTTTAGCTTCACATGACAGATGATGTCTCTTTCCATCTGTATCTAATGACAATAAAATTCTAGCAATTTGTTGCCTGTTGATTCTTTTCTGCGCATATTATAAATATGCAGTATTAAAATATGTTCTTTAAGTTACTCATTTGATTTCTTCCATGATTTCAGGTTTTTGAAAAGTCCCTGCAATGCACTTTTTCAACAATTGAAGAGGTACATTTATGAAAAGCTCCTCATAATGTGGGTGTGGTTTCCAATCTATCCCTACAAGTCTAGTTGCTCCCAATTTGTCCTTGTATTGTAGGTTATTCTCCAATCTATACTTCTGGTAAATATTTTCATGCAAACCTAAAAAATGCCCTAACATGAGAAATACAAACTCGACTTGATTTACTAATTTTTTTTTAATTTTTTTTTTGTGTGATATTAAAAATTCTTTTCTTTTTTCATTTTTTATATAATAAATGGAGTGAAATTTGAATTTCTCATGTGACAGCAGTTAAGTTAGTTTTAATGAGAATATTTGATAAAATGATAGATTGGAGAATAGCTTTATATCACGGGAAAAATTTGGAATAATTAGACTTGTAAGAATATATTGCAGACTGGGGAAAAATAAAAGGACAAGTTGATCGAATTCCTTTTTTTTTAATGTCTTAGTGTCATTGTTTCCTGTTTGCATCGGTTTTCTTTGTTTATTCAGTGACTTTTATTTGTTTCAGTACTTGGATTTGTTTCTAACACGAGTACATGGTTTGAGGAGGAGGATCGAATGTGGTGGTGAAGTGAATGGTGTCTTGGATTATTCATTAATACGGGAAACTTTTCAGGTTTGTATAAACGTGTTGTTTATTATGCTTTTACTCCTCCTTTTCTTTTCCTTTTTATAGAATTGCTTAGTAGGAAAGCTATAACTTTTAAAAAATCATAACCTAGCCTAATGTATAAACTATTCTCCAAGCTTCTAACCCACCTTACCGAAAATAACTTGTAAAATTTTGTTATTAGGTGCAGAATTTAAAGATTGCATCAGTGTCTTTTTTATTCTATATATTTGGCCGAGCTACATATTTGTTCTATTCATATTCTTACCTTGGTCTGCTACATCAGTAAGACATTGGAGAAATGTTTTGACTCACCAAGAATATTGATGCTAGTGGGGTCTAAGCGTCATCCTGTAACTTGTTACCTTGAATTGTCTGTGGCTGCATTACGGTTGGATGTAGTGGGGTCTAAGTGTCATCCTGTAACTTGATCTGAAAAGAGACTTCTCTCTGTTCCTTATACTAGCGAGCTAGGTATTGATGCTATTGAGCTGTTTGTGTATGCTTTCCTTTTCTTTTTAAGCTTGGCAACTTCTGTATGCTCACTGTATACACATGAAGGAGATTTGAATTCATTTTTCTCTCAAATCATAACCCTTAATATAATACCACATGGACTTAATGATTTGTAAATTAAATGTACGTGAATCATAATTCATTTCATGCTTGAATCCTAACCATTAATTTAATACAACATGGACTTAACATTCAAAAATAAAATATATGTGAATCATGTCAAAGTGAGTAAAGAAAGCTTGCATCACTTTTTGAGGATAAACTTTTTCGGTTAACATAAATAAAGCCCAGAAATTAAAATATGCTTTTAAAAATTAATAAATTATTATTTTTTTGCATTAACATATGGTTTTCAGGGCTACCAATTTGGTTTTTGTAACCTACCAAGAAGTAGAAATTAGAGTAAAGAATGGAACTAACCAGTTTTTAACCTTTTTTATTTTTCTTTTCTTGGTTCAGTTTTTTATTTTTACTAGCACTGGTTCAATTTTTCCGTTCATTGTTTTTTTTTACACGCCTAGTTTCAATGCATTTTCTGTGGATGGTAGGTACATATTGTTCTTTCAAGAATTAGATATCCAAGTGTTGCTTATATGAGCTTCAGTAAGATTCTCTTAAGACAGTTGATTTGAATTGGTTTAGCTGTTGAGGCATTGGTCAGATAGTAGAACAATCAAGCCTGAGGTCCTGGGTGTTAGCATGCCCAAGTTCAATCTCCCTACCCCTAACCATCATAAGATTGCTTGACCTGTTCATTGTTTTTCTTAGCACGCCTGCTTTTTTCTTGGAGGGTATCCACTGTTGTTTCCAGAATCAAAGATGCAGGCGGTGCTTATATGAGCTTCCATAGTACTCTCAAGTCAATTACTTTGGATTGTTTTAGCTCTTGAGGCATTGGTCAAATAGTAGAAGACTCAAGCCTGAGGTCCTGACCGTTAGCATGCCCAAGTTCAATCTGCCTCCCTCCAAACCATAAAAAAAGATTGATTTTGATGCTTCAAGATTTACAGAGATCTTTATTCTAATTTTTAACAGTACATTCTGGGATGATTTGTGTACAAGTAGATAATGTGTGTGGTGGTGATGAATTCTCTATATTTTGTATTCTTTATACATTTTGGATCAAGTAGTTATATAGTTGCATTCATTCAATTTTAATCCTAATACTGAATTATTTTCCATCCAGCATGCCTCAGATTACCTGTCACCACACCTGAAGAACACAGATGGTTTGCTGCGTCTGTATGCCTACTGGGCTCGTCTAGAGATGAATTTGGGAAAAGATTTAGTTGCAGCTCGCCGAGTTTGGGAGAGCTTGCTTAAGATCAGGCACACCATATATTCTATTCATCTAGTTTTACCAAAGTTGTTTTATTTAGTACTAGTTGTCTTCCATATTCTTTAATTTAATGTAATGCTTCTTAATTCCTTTTCCAGTGGCTCAACGTTGGAAGCTTGGCAGGGTTTTATAGCAATGGAAACTGAATCGGGTCACATAAGTGAAGCTAGGTCCATATACAAGCGATGCTTTAGCAAAAGATTTCCTGGAACAGGTTCAGAGGTATATTGGTTTTTTCTTTATTTTCTTTTGTGCTGTGATATTTTTTTTGTTTCGTAAACATACATATTCGTTAGCATTAATAGTTTGCTTGTTTATTTTCTAAACAACAGTGAAGATGCAATTCATAGAAACAATGAAGCCTATTGTATTATCTTTTCTCCATTGCACATGGAGGAGCAGAATGCAATCACAAGCAAAGTTAATGTTGAAATAAAAAATGATTCATACTCTTAGTGAAATCTGTTTGACTTTTCTTCATCTGGAAGAGATTAAGATTCCATGTTGGAAAATATATAAGAGTACTCAGACCTTCAGCTAACTCGTTTCCTAGGAGAATCTAGACTTGACAATTAGGCAATATACCCTTGAATTTTGATGAAAGAAGACATAAATTGACAATTAAATTAACCCTAGTTTAACTAGGCCTACCAATAAAACATTGCATGTCTTGCCTTAGCAGCCACTAAATGCCATATAAAAGATCGAGTAAACCAAAATCTATAGTTGATGCGTTGAAACCATGAAAAAGAAACCACTAATTTCTTTCTTGGCTTCATCAAATCAAGAGAAGGCTAGATGGTTTTAGCTCATATTGTATCCAAACATTGGCCTATCTATTTGCCATCATCTGTGAAATGGAATCATGGAATTGGATAATTGCTTGCTGGTTGAAAAGTACAAATAATGAAATTCTGGTAAGACTAATTATGCTGTATAATATTCTGAAGGGAAATAAATCATGGTCTCCTCATAAGGAAGTGGTTGTTAAGGTTAACTGCAGTGAGTTATATTATAAATTTAAATGGAAGTGCTGCACACGGTTGTATCTGATTGTCATGTTCTCTGTTTTCCTAAAATCTTATTACATTTGTTGTTAATGCCATGCTCCTTAATAAAGAATCGCATTAGGCAATAGCATTTCTTGAAAAGTTACAAATTCTAATCACTTAAAAAAGATGCTGATACATATATTTCTTGAGTCAGGACTCCGAAAGAAATTGCCTGTTAGCCATATGGAACCCTTTTGCGAGAAGTGTTGTGATTTTGGGTTTGAAACAAGGAGTATCATTTTCAAGGGCTTACTTTGTAGTATAGGCCAAAGGACCTTGTATTGAAACTCTGCATGCGAGTGAGAAAATGTTAAGCCTTGCACACACAATTTAAGGCATAAAAGATAAGACCAATTGTGTTGCTTAACATTTTTCAATTAGCTATGTTTTATTGTAAATCTAACATGGTGGCACCTAGGATATTCATATTCTGTTGGTTGACAATGTTGTTTTGGATCTCTGACTTCTGATGTTTTGCTCAATATCTGTATACTGCATTTTGGATTAGATGATACTTTCCTTTCCTAATTAACAGAATCATTCAGGACATTTGCCATTCTTGGTTGCGATTTGAAGAGGAGTTTGGTACACTAGAAGCTTTTGACCATGCTATACAGAAGGTACACATTTCTTTTGATATATATGATGAAATTTAATGTTTAATATACTTAATGTGCATATGTAGTGCATTTTTTATAAAAATGGATCTTTCCAATTGATGTTCTTCCATTAGGTTGAGCAACCATATTCATCCTGGGATCTTTTGGAGTTAGAACAGAGAGGAGGGTGAAAGCCAAAATATTATTTCTGAGAAAATTTTGTCTTGTCTCTCCATTCCGTGTCACCTTTTCACGCCCCAATTTTGATAGGTGATAAATGAGTAAAGCACAGATCTTTCTTCAAATAGAATGGAGCATTAACTAGTTTTCCAACAATTTGACTTGGTACTTCAGGTAAAGCATCCTCTCCTACTGATGTTGGTGGTTGAGGTTGACAAGACTTGGGTTGTTTTTCACTGAAAATGGCTTTGGAAATTTGTTATTCAGAGACTTTCTTGGGAAAAAGTGATAGTTATGACATATGGCAAGACATAACAGATGGGTATGAAAGCAAATATGTGTGCTTATTTTGCTCCACATATTGTATATAAGATTGGAGGTTGGAGATGAGTATTGTTAAGTTTGGATATCTTGTGTGAGGAACTCCCCATAAAGAAATTTCATGATTATAATGTTGTTACATAAATGGGAGCTGTTGTGATTATGTTGAGTGACAAGCTATTGTCGTGCATTTTATCCACTGTATGCAATAATGGCAGGCACTATTGTTGATAATTTGTCTAGCCAGCAAGACATGATTCAAGGAGTTGTGGTGCGATTCTGGACTGGGGAGAATGTGTTGTATTGGCAACCAAGTAACTCAAGGTTAAATCATTACCAGATGCTGTTTGACTGTTAAGTCTAAGAGGAGGATTGGAAGGAATAGCAAGCCTTTGATGGAGTGAAACATTGTGGTCATGGAGAAATCCATGACGTTGAGAAACTTATCTTAGTTGCTGAATGCTTCCTGTCCATAACTTTCCTGGAACCTTATTTAAATTTTTGAATGAGCTTCATTTTTTACCTTCTTCATTCTTGTTTTCTTTTTGGTTCTATCTTTTCATGCATAAGGCTTTAATTTTTGTAGATTCCTAGAGTTCACGGGTTGCAGATAGTTTGGTGTATTTTGAAATTATTTACTATCCTACCAAATACCAATAAATGACCAAATACATGTCTTATATTGGCCATGGAGTAGCTGGATTGGATGGCTTGAGGGACTTCACAACAGCTAAACTTCAGAGCACTAGCATGGCAGTTAATAGCCATTTCATACTACTGAGTAATTGGGAATGGTTGTTGCACTTGAATTCAGAAGTGAATAAAAAATGTTGTGCCCTATGTAACTTGATGCAATCTTAACTTGCATCTCTTGCCTGGAAGCATTTTTGTTTTAACAGTTTTTTACAAGATAAATTTTTTGCCTCTCTCCTTTCTCAGGTTACTCCTCGTCTAGAAGAGCTGAAGTTGTATAGGATACAACAGGAAACAAAAGCATCAACAGATCAGAGTGAGGTATCTGGGAAGAAAATTGCTCGTGAAAAGAGAAAGGGTGGTTCAACAGCTACTGACAAAGAGTCTCCAGCAAAGCGGCAAAAACAAACAGCCCAAACTCAAAAGAAGGGGTATGAGGATAAAGATCAGTTGCAGAAATATGAAGTAAATGAGGCCCAGGAGGCCAAAATTGATCTTGAAAAGACAGACAGTGCCCCTGATGAAAAACAAATGAAAGGTTCTGACGTTGTAAGAACAAAAGGCTATACAGACCAGTGCACCTTGTTTATCTCTAATATCCATTTCAAGGCAAGTAAACTACCTCCTCCCCTCCTACCAGTGCCCTGAATAAGGAGGACCTTATTTTGTTTTTGACATGCGGGGATGGGAACTTATAATTTCAATGTTGACAACTTTTGCAGGCAAATTCTGAAGATATACGGAAATTCTTCAGTGATGTTGGAGGGGTGGCCTCTATTAGAATTTTGCATGATAGAAATACTGGAAAATCAAGGGTCTCTCTCTCTCTCTCTCTCTCTCTCTAACACACACACACGCAAGCAAAGGAGGCATACATCTTTCCCCCTTGTCATTTCTGCTTTTCCTTTTGCCCTGGACTTCCTTTATGTGCTTTCAGAGATATATAAGATACTGGCCACTTCAGCTGTTATGGAAAGTGCACTTTGGTAATTCAGTTGAATGTTCCATATCAAAGATCTTAGTTAAGACTTGGATTGTCTGCGCTTCTTGTTCAATTGAACTATAGAAAAATAGAAAAAAAAGTGCACCCTAGAATGTGGCCTAATACAAGGAGATCAACTTTGTTTCTCATAGCAACCTACTGTTAATGGCATTACATTCTTTTCAAGCTTTTGAAAGGTTTTATTGTTCTCCTTTTTGCTTTCACATAGCTTATCAATTCTCTTATTGGAACATTCAGGGGTCTCATGGTGACTTTTGTGGAAGGCACAAGTCTGGTTAGGCACTACAGATCACAGGCTGAAAATCTGAGTCAGTTGATGTTAATGTGTGCCTTATCATGTGATTGCCAGTTGGTGGAAATACCTATGTTTTTTTTTCATTTTTGAACTTAGCCAAACTTTTATCTAGGCATATTTCTATACTGTTTAGCTAGGAAAAGAGGATTCTTTTATTTTCTTTCTTTTTAAAAAAAATTCCAGAATTTAGGTATTCCATACACTGGAAATGCTCCATACATCAGGCACAAAGTATATGTAGTAGATCATATGCATGAAGCAGAAGGTTTAGTGAAAAGTCATCATGTGATAGTCATGATGGTATATTTTGCATCATTTTATTGACAATTGCATTCGGATGCTCAATATCCTATGTTGACTTTGTGAAGGGACTGGCTTATGTGGATTTTGTGGATGACGAACACCTTGCTGCAGCTATAACAAAGAACAAACAGCTGTTATTTGGGAAGAGGCTGAGCATTGCCCGGTCAGATCCCAAACAGAACCGAAGAGATGGTCGTAGAGTTCCCAGGGAACAAGGTACATTTTGCGTAACATCTATTACTCTCTTTGGGTGCATATCCACTACAGCAAGTTATTAAGCTTAGAGGGAGTTCTGTAGTTAGTTTCTGAAGTTACTGAACACTTTATACTCAAGGTCATGCTGTCCTAAGGTTATTAGATTATACTGGAGAACTTGGGGTTATAAACTGGCAACCTGCAACAATAAGCAATTATGTATAAATTGCATATGCTCAAAGCAAACTGTCAAATGGTGTTGTATCCTTTTCAACACTACAAACTTGGAATAGTATAAACTATAAAGAGTAATCTTTATAAATACTGAACCAAAATTAAACTATAAAAAACAAGAAGCAAATATTTATAGATTTGCATATTGCTTAAAGCGACTGTCAAATGGTATTTATTTAAATCCAGCCCAACATTACAACCTTGGAATAGTCTAAAGAGCAAGCTTTATTACTATTGAAGCTCAAATTAAACCACATATGTTTTTTAAAAAATTATAATTTCATGCAACCTGATCAAGGAAGTTGAGATATAAACATAAGCATTCTGAGTTTGACACGGACTATAATTGCTAGTGTAGGAGTTCTATGAAACCGAAGTTTGGTAAAGAATAGAACATGGTGGCATCTCTGTGTGAAATCTGACTACTACCTGGTATAAGAACTGCGTGACAGTCCAGCCACAGATAGCCTTGAAGTACAACCAATTAAAATGGAGAGATGCCTGGAAATGGTAGAGAAGAAACTGGAAAGAAGAGCTTCAGTAGTAATAGAAAGAATGGATGGAACAAAAGAGAGATCCAAAGGGGAAAAGAGGGCAAACAGGGAGAGAGTGTGGCAGCATCCTTCCTTTTCTAAATTTCTAAATCTGTACCATCAGAAATAGGCCTTAAACATGCATAGAAGACCCTAGAAAAAAGTTATAGGGATCAGCCACTAGCCTTCTGCTCAAGAGTCACTTAAAAAAATTGAAGTCACATCAGTTGAATAATAATTGCTCCCTGTGTCTCTTGAGTGGGATGGTAATGACCTCCACTACTCGTGCCTGCATGTGTGCAAGTGCACATTCCATTTTCTGATGTTGATTCTTTTACTTTGATTATTTGTTTGCTTTGAACAATAACGTATGAACTTAATCTGCAGCTTTTGCTAGTGACCGAAGAAGGCACAATTGGGAATCTGCATCCAAAGAGTATGTCGATACACACAATGCATCAGGATCACAGGAGGCTCCTCAGACTGCTACTCTCAAGTCAGATGACAACATCCAGTTCAAGGGGAAGAACATATTCGCAGTGCCAAGAAATGTTAGGACACTTGGGTTGTCTGCAAACAAGTCGAAAACAGTGGAAGAAGGAGATGAGAAACCAAAGTCGAATGATGAGTTCAGAAAAATGTTCATTAAAGAATGAGGTATGACCCTCTACAGACCCTTGCTAAAAGTTCTTGGTCATGAGGAAGTTGTCTCTTCAAATGTTTTTGGCATACAGTGGCAAGAATTTAGTACTTGTTTTAGGATGAAGTAACTGTACTAACTAGCCACTTGAGGAAACAAATCTTCCGAGTTTGCTAAACTAGTCATTCTGGTATATAGCATCGACTTGCTGGGGATATGCATGTTGGGTGCAACTGATTTGATATATATCAGATAATGATCACGGTTTTCGTTTTGGGATTGGTGTTAGAGCTGTTTCATGTTTGCTGTTCGTACTGATTAAAATGTATCATTTGAATAGAGTAGAGGCTCTAGGAATACTTCAAAATTGTCTGGCCAAGCTGAAGCATAAACGAAGGCCCCCTATGTAGACCTGTCTTTTGAAGAAAGCAGAACCTGCCAAAAGTACGATAGTTTTTCATGACCAAACGTGGTGTTCTCCTATATATATCACTATCTTAGAAGTTCATGTAATATTTGCTGATGAAAATCCTGCAGAACAATTGCGGGGCACAAGAGAGCACTGTTTTATGCTAAAACAGGCATGGGCTGATGATCTTGCTTTTAGCCAATGATTTTGATGAGATCATCTTCTTAGGTTCATGCATTGCGATTTTAGTGTATTTTCAAGTCGCAACCCTACCCGCCACGTTGCCCTAATTCTGCCATCCCCAGTGACCATATTTTCAGTTAAAACTCGAGCTGGGTCCGGTATGATTTTGTTTCTTGTATTATCAAACAGGCAACAAAGGTATTCGTTCAAAAGAGTCAGCTTCATCATGGGCTCAAAATTCACATGTAATCTCATGGATAATTTAGCCCCGGAACAGGCTAGCCATGAGTGGCAATGGAAAGGGCAACTTCCTATGGATAAGAGAACAGAAGTTATTCTTAAATTATTGCTGTGACTGCTTACCTCTCTCTTTTGTTACGGAGAAAAGCATCTGTTTACGTAATTTAGTTAAATAAAACTCACCTGAGTTATGGTTAAAGTTATAAAACCAGGTCTGACATGCTCACTTACCCAGTCTGAGTCTGCTGGGTTCGGATCGGGTTTTATTTTGAAAACGATGTTTGTTATGTTGTCTGAACCGGGTTTTATGATTATGGAAATGGTTATATGGAAGAAAAAACCGTTGTTTCTATATATTTCATAGAAGCACCTAACCTTCCAATTAACCTATGCCATGCTGAATCAAATCTGAACTGAATCAGGTGTAAGGTAACAAGAACAGAAACCATTTCTCAAAAAGAGAAGCATCTGTACAAGCTGTTCATGCCCAAATAGGCGAAACCAAAATATGTAATGAGATGGAAATATATTCCTCTTCTCTAGACTCTCTCTATAATTGTTGTACAGTCCCCATTATTGGTCATGGCTTCAGCAGACGCAGACTGCTGGTGACAACTTTTCATTTTCAATGCCAAAACAAACACCAACGCAAAGCCTTTGTAGGTGCAGAGTGTGGGGGTGGATCGTGACCACATAAATAATTGGGATCCCAGATGGTGTCAGAATCTCTCACCTACAGCAGCTAACCCTCATAACTTCTCTGAGAAATACAGTGCTGAAAAGCCATTACCGCCCATAAACATGCATGGACTTCTCAATTTGCGTACTGATCCTGCTATGGTGGTATGCAACTGTACTCCTACGGCACTACCAGAACCCAAAAATTCGCTCAATGGGTTCTTCTTACTCGCTTCAACCTTGCCTTTCCACACAGAAACTTGATTACTCAAGAGTGAAAGGGGCAAAAAAATAATAATTAGGAAGACGGCAAAACCAGAAGAGCTCGAGAAACCCTAGTCAGGATGTTAATATTCTCACACAAGGAGGTAAAAAAAGTCTGAAAGCTATTATGTCACATGGTCCGATGGCGAGGTAGTATGTGACAACTCAATCCTCCAAGCTCTGCTGCATCATAACCAAAGAAAAAAAGAATAGAAGAGACAAAAAGGAAAGTGTAAAGAGAAGGGAAAAAGGATGACTGCATTGGAAACCAATAATGACTTGTGGCTTTGGTTTCATGTGCTTTGTATGATTAGTTGAAGAGCTTTTATTGCAGTCTGTTGAAAGTGATTACCCACGAAGACATGGGTGGAGTTTGCATCAGCCATGGGGAAGGAGCACTGCATGCCACCACAACCTACCCGCTGCTGTAATGGCTGTCCTTTTTTTCTTTTGTTGTTGTTGCCGTTGCCGTAGAAAGACAAGAATGTCAACAATTTATGGAGACATACTGCATGTCTGATCAAAATGCAAATATGTTTTGGTGATGGCCTGCTCGTTGGCTTCAAATCCCAAATTTTACATGTAGTTTTCTAATTTGCATTTGAAGGTTTTGATTGCAAATTACTCAAGTTGCTTATTATAAAGTTAAAAATAAAATAAATATCGAACACCAATCATCATCTGCTATTTCATTTACATATGAATATTCTTTATTTAAAAAATATATATATTTTCAAGTTCAAATCTCATCGATCTTCGTATATAAACAAAAACTAAATTTTTTGAATTATTGTTATATATATTATTCTTTGATTAGTTTTCATACACTAAAACTAATTAATTACGTCTATTCTAATTGTATTAATTTAGAGAGAAATATCACATATTCCCATAACTCTCTCTTAATTAGATTAATATATATAGAAGATGATTGCATTAAAAAGAAATTAATAGGTTGATGATCAGATTTTAACTAACCACGTTAGCAAACTAATAAAATTTCGAGCTCATGAATCAAAAGGATGAATTTTTATGTTGAATAAAAATAGTTAATAGGTTGAATATCAGGTTTTTACTGCGTCAACAAGTATTAAACACAATGGATGAAAGATTGAATTGCATGAGGAGGGAGACCCGAAAGCTTTTGTAAGCTTCTTCCTCTCTCTCTTCCTCTCTCTGTCTGTCTGTCTCTCTCCTTCTCTGTCCCTCTCTCTCTTCTTTGGGATCATGAGGCATTAAGCATGCGTTCTCTCTTTTTACAGAGACAAGAGTCTTTATGGGATCACGTAAATGGACTGCCCTTCCATTTCATCTCTCTCTCTCTCTCTCTCTCAGTACTATTCTTTTAATCATTATTGCTTTTGTCTTTTTTTTCAATTGGTATTCTTATATTTTTTTTAATTGTTCCATTTTATTTCATCTAAAAGTCAAAGTTTTACGAACACTAAATTTTTTATTATATTTTTAAATACAATTTAAGCTTACAATTCAAGAATGCATAAAAGGAAAACAACAACAATAAAATACGAAAGTCAACACTAAGTAATAAATTATTGAATTTTAAAAAAAATATTTATGGTTTTTTTATGAAGGATCAATAATGATTGGACAGAGAAAGCAATATATATTTTAAAAAGAAATGGGAGGGAAAATCAAAGGGTTGACTGCCCTAAAGATATAATGCTTTACCCTTTATTTATTTCTCTTTAAACGTGGCCATCGATCGGGAGGTAAACCTAAAGAGAGAATAAATAAAATGGATGAGAGTAATGGAAAGAAATAATGTCATTTATGAGGGAAATAAGAGAGAATGGTAAGGTTTTTTTAAAAATATATATTTTTATTTGAAAGTGTATTAAAATATTTTTTTTAATTTTTAATATTAACACATTAAAATAATTAAAAAATATTAATTTGATTTTTTTAATAAAATACTTTTAAATTGCATGTAAAAACAAAAGCTATCGCAATCTCAAACAGTGACGAATGTTTAACACATCAGTGTAACCTGTTGAATTTGGAGAACTAATGTCATTTATCAAGTAAAAAAAATTAATGATAGCACTTTATTTTTAGGGTTTTTGAGCAGCATATATCATGCATGCCCATATTCTAATCTTTAACCTCAAGGAACTCTCGCTATACATTTTGCATCGATCCAATAAGGCTATTTCAAGAGAACAAATAACAAGAACATAGATAACAAAATTTGGATGATATTCAATATTAGATTGACATAATTCATCAATATATGTATAACTACCATCCATATTGATCATGTGATTTGGATTGCTCACAATATTTTTTTAATCTATTCTTATTATTGTCGTAACCCGATTTTAACTCTATTTTTTTCTATAATATTTTTCAAAAGTCTAAAAAAGATGATAAACAATATTAAAAAATCTAAAAAATATATTTTCAATTATGCGCGTGCCTATTTTACAATTTTAAATGTGTTTTAAAATCTATATGTGTGTGTGTATTGTTGATGTATCCACATCATTTTCATGATTTTCAATGTTTTTTAAAAATTTAAAATTCAAAAATATGCTTAGAAAGAATAATTTTTTTTTAAAAAAAAAAGGTTAAAATCAGGTCATGACAATTATAATTGCAGTATAACATTATTATCCATATTAACAAGTATATTATAGCTTTA
>Ga0307515_10008736_pt1 | contig 19687 bp, 11 predicted proteins | sample 17_EM_MG_FD_194513 | JGI IMG/M metagenome (GOLD analysis project Ga0307515, IMG submission 194513) | Populus trichocarpa ectomycorrhiza microbial communities from riparian zone in the Pacific Northwest, United States - 17_EM | ecosystem: Host-associated > Plants > Roots > Unclassified | place... | reverse complement strand
CTCTTCTAACCTACAATTCTACGTTAGTAGGTTTTGGGCGTTACTATAGCGAACTTACTCGTATTAAAGGTCTCTAACTATTTATTTAACTTTACTAAGTCTAAGTTCGATTATTTCTTCTTTCTTTATAGCCTTTTCCTCCTACTTAATAATACTAAGCTCTATGCTTTCTTTCTACTTATTGAGCCTATACCTAAGTTTAAAAACAATATACTTAAGACAGTTCTTATCCTCTAAAGTGTTATTTTATATAGTATTAGATTGCAGTTGGGAGGTCTATAGATTTAATTAATTAAATAGATTAGTAGATTCCCACCATTCCTAGGCCGTAGAATCTGTATTAGTTGTGGCTAGTAAATTATATTTAGGGTTTATAATAAGCTAAGAGATCTGGTCGTTGGAAAGACACTACGCATAGGAGTTATAGCCTAGAAAATTATTAAAGTTAAGTGCTATAGTAATCTCTTGTTTATTAATCGACTAAGGAATATCCTACTAAAACGATATAATGGCGGCGGCTTGGAAGTTTCGTTTATTTCGTTTTAATAAGGGTTTTAATTTATATGGTTAAAGCCTTATAAGGGCAATAATTAGAAATATACTAGCCTATTTTTAGGCAAGTATTATACTAGCCCCCTAAGGCTCTAGGCCAGGGTTCTAAAATATATTATTTGGATCTATTCTATCTATTAGCCAAGCTTTGGTATTTTAAATCTTAACTAGATTCTAATATAGTACCTAAAATACTAAGATCTGTCCCAAATTAGGGTCACTTGGCTATTATATAGGTGTTAAGATTATAGACCACTATGTTTTTAAATTGGAGCGCGATTAAATATTAAATAAAGATAAATATATTTAATGCATAGGTATTATTTCTCGAAGGTCGTATTAATAAAAAACTTTATAAATAGACTAACTCTTTACGGAAGCTAATAGCTTATTAAGGGCTATATATATGGCTCTTACCCTTTATAATGGAGAGCAACAAAACCCTCTATTAGAATGAAGCGGTGTTAAACTAGGCGATTAAGAAGACGTAGGACCGGCTTGTACTTGGACAGACTACGTAGATAAAATCTTTTAAGGATAATATGGCTTTTTGAACCCTAATCAAAAGGTTTACAGCTTTAATATTAGATAATAATAAAGGATATTAGATAGTAATACATAATTAGCGGAGATAATATTATTTTAATTATTCTTACTAAGCGCAGATATTTGAGAATAACGGTTAAACGCCCCGCAATAATTGATTGGCATCTTATATATTAGATTTAAAATAATAGATCCAATTAATAAAGACTAATATTAAGGTTAAAGTAAGCAACGATAAGCATTCTAGCCTATAGGTGGGGTATAGTAGTAAGGCTAAGTTTAAGAAACCCCTAGCAAAGGATCGTAAACAGTAGAGGTAGGGTACTGCTATACTTTATCTCTATATTTCTACGCGTAGTAGCATATCTTAACCTTACTAGTAAGTATTAAATAATTTTTCTAAATTTAGGATGCGATGGCTCTAAGCTTTCCGTCCTATAGCTATATTTACTCCCTAGCTAATATCTAACGTCTAATATCTATAATATAGCCTGATTCTAATAGGCCGCCGAAAATATTCTATAAAGTAGCAATCTAATAGGTAAAGAGATTAATATCCTTAACTTAAAAGTGAAATAAATCTGCATATTATCTTATTCTTATCTTCTGCTTAATTAAATATGGCATTTTAGCGTAAAATATCTAATACCACAGTTTAGGTGCGTGCTATAGCTATAGCTACTATTATATATCCCGTTTAACCCTATTAGGCTCTTTATATAGATACTAGAAAGGTTATACTAAGCCTAAAGTCTCCTCCCAAGCACCCTGCTATATTGATTTAAAAGCACCTCTTTAGTATTTACTAGCATCTTTAAGCTTGCTTTAACGGAGTAAATGCTTACAAATTAATAGCTAAGAGATATAAATATGCCTACTATTAGGAGAGCTATAAGCTAAGAGACCTCCGTAAATAATATATTACCTTAGCTAGTAATAACTAGTACTATAAGAAATTATTTCATTAGTATAAAGATATTTATTAGGAGATGCAGAAGTATATATAGTTTAGTAAGGATAGAAATAGAGAGTATAAATTAAAGATTAAAGAACTTAAGAGAGAAAACTAGGAAGTGAAAGAAGAATTTAGTATAGCCTTAGCAAAGTTTAGTAAGTTAGAGGGAAAGGTAATAAGAAGTCCTTAATCTTTAGTTTAGCAATCTCTAACAATTTTAAAGCGCTAAAGGCCTACTAATATAAATGACCTAGATATTCCACTTAAGCTAGAGAAGAAATATAGAAGGTCCCGTAAGTATCTAAAATTAATAAATAAGGCAAAAGCAGAGGCCTAGGACCGTTTGTCATTAGTAATTATATATTAATTTAAAGTATTTACGCTTTAGAAATACGATTTTAATTAATGCTATATACGTAAACTTTTAGACTGGCCTAAATCTATACTTTCTTCCTCTATATTAAGACACTTAGCCTAAAATTGGGCCATTTCTATAATAAAACTAGGCGAAAGAACGTTAAATATAAACAACTGTTATAAATGCTATAATATCCTATAATTAGCCAATATATTCTACAAAACTTAGACAATTTTTAGTTTTGCGTTTTTCTTATTAATAAATGCGCATTTCTTTATTAATACTCCCGCGCTAATTTCTGGCACTACTATTAAAGATCCTTTAGAAGCCTCTAGCTCTAATTTTCCTTACTATAGAGTTAATTTATCTACTTTTGCTATGCGCACGGTAATAGTAGTTAGTAATAACTAGCCTCTTAGCTTTAATCTTGGTAATGGTATAAATACTACAGTCTATAGTAGAGGTTTATATTAGATTAGTATTATATATAAAACAGATCTAGGTAATGTTAAAGACCCTATTAACTAGAAGGTTATTAAGTGTTTGTATTAACTTAATAATATAAGTAAGTCGTATCTAAGGGCACGAAATACATATAGTATTGTATGCTTATTTAGATAGTAACTGTCAATTCTATTAAAGTAGACTACGTGGTCTATATACTAGTGTGTCCCCTTAATTAGTTAGTGCCTTATAAGCGAGTGGTTAGTGCACTAGGTGCTGTAATTAGATATTAAGAGCTATATTAAAGGCTGTTTAATAAACTTAAAAGGTAACCTGCCCTTGGTAGTAGTGTATAATAACTAAAACTCTCTAGATTACGTAAATAACCTCTTATTTAATATTCCCCTAGAAGTGAAAAACGGCAACACTATCCTTATATGGACTTGGTTTAATAATATAGGAGATTGTAAAATATATATAAATTGTGCCGTAGTTAGCTTTACTGGAGGCCGAAACTAAATTAATACTCTACTAAATATATTTATTGCCAACCTTATAAGTATTAATTCCTATAAAATAATAAAGAGTATAAATACTGATTTCCTAAACCTAGGTAAGTATATTTAGAAAAAGATGCTACTAAACTATCCCCTTTAGGCTCCTATTGGATATAGAATAGGTTTAGAGCCTAACGGGTTTTAAATTATAATGGCATAAACGTTTAGCGCTAGCTCTTTAAAAGCTTTATTTATTCCTACTAGAACCACTCTTAAAACGGTTTATACTAATGCTATAAAAATAGTAAGTAATAGTAATATACTACTAGTGGGTAATACTCTAAACAGTTATTAAAATGGGGCTGTATTATATAGTAATTTAGGATTTTTCTACGTTAATAATATAATATATAGCGAATGTGCTTTTAGGTGCGCTATTCCCGTATAAATAGCCCTAGAGATAAGCTGCGTCAGTAATACCACTATATTTGGAAAGAGTATAGGGTCTAAAATGTACTAGGTTTATTTAGTTGAGTATAAATAGAAATAGGAAACAGTTTAGAATTATAAATATTTAATTAGTGGCTTATAAGGACCCCTATCTTAGTTTACGTTATTAGAGGATTCTATACTGCACAGCCCCTAACTACAGCTATTAGAAGTTAGCCTTATATGTAAACGACAATCTTTGCGGTTTGGTTATCTTTGTAAAGGTGGGGAAAATGCCCCTCTGCTAGTTTCCAAAACGGTGGCCTAGATTTAGGCCACTGATAAAAACTACACTGCGAGATAAAGGGAATCGTGTCTTACTGTACTAATTGTTATAATAATTAGGCTATAGATAATACCCAAGCCCGAGTAAATTATTGATAAGTGTTTAATATACTATAGATATAGAACTCCCTTAAAAGATCTAATAGGTATAATTAGAGGCAGTGTAAAACAGCTTATATTAATAATGGCTAGGGTGAGTTAGTATTAGCTCTTCTATCTTAGTAAACGATTTTTTAGTAACCTTTAGCTAGACCATATTAGAATAAATTTAATACTTAATACCACTGGCCTATTTCTTAGACTGTATTCCACAATTATGTTCCGTTACCCTTTATGAATAATATTAACTATAATTCTTACCATTTCCACCTTAACTAGTATAGCGATGCCGTCGGCTACTTATACAATAAACGTTGGCGGTAGCGGCACCTTTATATACGAACTAGATACGGTATACGCAAATATTAGTGATATTATAGTGTTTAACTAACCACTTAGTTGTCTGTGGGGAATATATACAGTCTATAGCCTATAGTAATAGTGGCTGTAACCCATATATTCTATATAAGTTAATCTATCCAGATTAGGAAGGGTTTTACTTAGATAATATTCTTATATAGAATAGTTCCGGAAGTCTATATCTTATCCTATTATACTATATTAAAGCTAACTTTAAAGGCTAGGACCGTACCTTTAACGTTACCGTTAATAATACGCCCCCGATATAATTCTACTATATAGCTTTATAGTTATATTATCCTAATGGGATAGTTAGCGTAATTAATCCTATAAATAGTACGTCTATTAATTAATAAAGGTAGGTAGCTATTAATATACCATTTTAGCTCCTACTAGGCGAGGCCTAGCCTATTAAGGGTACTAGTATAGGTTCTAAAACTATTCCGGCCTCCGCCTCGCCTTTAATAAACCTGGCTGAGTTAAAGCACTACCTTTTTAGCGGTGCTATTACTAGTATCGCTATTACGGTTATAATATTGGTGGGGATCGCTATTAGGCTATTCTACTTTATTAGGCGGTTAAGGGCGAAAAAGGAGGTAATAAAATATACTACTATTAAATCTGGCAATAAAGAAACTCTAAGAACTATTAATCCCGTAGTTAATATTATACTTTAGAGATCTATTCTAGATTTAGGATCTAGAAATAAACTATAGAGTCCTATATTACCTATAAGTATAGGCTGGTATATACCGCTCTCTAAGAAACCCCCTCTAAGCCCGCTAAGTGGATATCCCGCGTTTAGGCCATACTTAGAGCAGTTAACAATATATAAGTTGGAGGGGGATATACCTGTTATATTTAAAATGAGTTCTAATTAGTTAATTATTATAATTTTATTTACTTCTATTATATTTATCCTATAGGGCTATAGTTTTAATATATAGTATATTTCTTTTTAATTCCCTAAAACGCCAGCTACTATCTCTTAGCTACTATATTCTTATTAATATAGTACTCTAATGCTTTTTATAATGTTAAGACTGCCTAATAGGTCTTCTTAAGGATTTCGATTGTTAAACACTTGTTCTTCTAATATTTTATAATAATATGCTAAAGCAAAGAATTCTTAGTTATTAATCTCTTAATTGTTTCTATATAATCCCTTCTTTAATACTCGTCCACTCGTTTTATTAAAGATTGAATAGAGAACTCTTTAATAGGTATTAAAGCTTTAGTATCTTAGATGCATTTTTCGTAGTTAGAATTAGAGTCTATTATAGCTTTAGAGATTAATAATATTAAAAATTCTAGGAGTCTTAAGAGTCTATATAAACTAGCCTAGGCTATTTTTAGAGGGCCGCTGGCACCCTAGCCTAAAACTAGGCCACCTGCTAAAAATAATAACATATAGTATATATAAGAATAGGCCGCCACTCTTCCTATCTCTTTATCTCTAATAGAAGAATTTATTTCTTTATCTTATTGCTAAAAAAACCAATGCTGATATACTCTATATTCTTTCTATCTTTTTTGGTCTTGGCTTAAGCTAAGCGCATATATATACTAGTTGCGAGAGTATAGAATATGCGACTACTTTATAGAGTAGTAATATGCACGAAAGTAAAGCAGCGTTAGGATATAATATAAGCAATATACCTTCCTAGACCGCAATCCTAAATAGCTAGACTATAATGCTAAGTATAAGACCCAGTCCTCTAATTATAACATTATCTATAGCTAGGACAAGCTTAAGCATAATAATAATAAACTTAAGTATAATTATACCTGCTCCCCCTCCTAGAACCTTAGTGGGGGCGATTATTAAGATTTACATTAGTAACCTCTCTAGGACTGCTACTATTAATCTTACTAATGCCAATACTACCTCTACGTCACTTATACTAGAGAGCCAGTTAATATTAGTGCTTTTAACTTTAATAGCGAACTTTTCTAACCCTAGACCTACGCCTTACTTTAGATCTTTAGAGTGTAATATAACTAAAGTAATGCCTTAGCTTATAAATACTTCTTTTAATATAAATGGCATAAGCGGTTTTTCGGCTTTTTAACTCTTTCCTCCTCTAATAGTAGCACTTAATGTGTTTATAGGGGCAGGCGTAAGTGTTAGTTATAATAATGTTTTCCTTTTTCTTTTATTGTAAATTACTGTAATATATCTTATATAGTCTATAAAGGGCAATCTTACACTTATATGCCGTACTGCAGTCTTATAAAGAGTGACTTAAGGGAGAGTAGTATATTTTCGCGAAATAACGAGCGTTAATATTGTATAGCGGCAGCTAAGCAAGTTTAATATATACTAATATTTGCCTTTTTTGTGTATGGTCTTCTTCTATGCCTTTACAGCGGTGTAATAGTATTAAAGTCTTTAAGCGTATTATGCGGCTTAATTATCGTAGTAGCGTTTAGTATTGCTAATATAATTAGACCGCAGACCTTCTAGTTAAAAGTAGGTTCTATAATATGTTTTAAAAAATGTTTTCTAATGGAATTTAGGATGCCCTTTAGTACTCCCTAGTAAAAATTACTTATTTTATAACTATATCTGTAAGCGTCACTATAGTTATTTTATTACGCTTGCTCTACGGGAATAGGAATGCAAAAGTAGAGAGATTAGGAAAACTAGCAATAAGCACTTTTAAGTTAAGAACTATCGGACTAGACCCTAGTTACAACTTTAATAACATAGGATTTAGATATACGTACTAAGGGGTTAACTGTAAATAGATATTAAATAGCTAAGCTAGAAGTAGGAGTTAATGGTTAAAGTATAAAAACCCTTAGTAGAATAGTCTTTAAGCGTAGAGTCTGTATATAAAGAAAGTATTCTTATTTTTTTTATTGCTTTTCTGTCCGTAATCTTCTTCTTATCTATAACTTTTTCCTTAGCTGGCCTTCTTCTGCCTAGTCTATATAGTTTGCCGTAATAGCTAATAGTTAATGGTTAATATTAATTTAATTAGCTTTAGCGAGGACAATTATCTATATGCTGTTTTTTATTACTATGATAAAATAGTTCTTATAAGTTAGGGCGTGTCCAAAGGTATTAAATAGGCGAAAGTTGGCGTGTTCCTTTTTCCGTATTATTTAAGTGACCTTATCTTTATCTATTTTAAGTAGTCTTGCTTAGTTAACTAGAGCTCCATTCTCCTATATTTTAATAAATATTCTTACTAGTATATAGTCTTTAACGAGTTCCTATTGTAGATTAACTAATATATTGGAAATAAGACTTTATTTTACTTACTTCTATTATTTTATCCTCTAATAATAATGCTAATATTATTGTAGTTAAGATTCTAACTCCTACCTGTCTTTATTATCTATAATAATAACATTAGGAGGTCCTGCGGTAACTATTAAAGATAAGGTCTGTTTAGGGACGGATTTATTTAGAGAAGCGGTTTTGGCTTTTATATTGGCGATTACTTTAATTTCCGTTGGCTGGCTTACCTTATTGCTTAAATTTGGTGTATTAATAGAGACTCCGCTCTTAAAGCCATCCCTAAAGAAAGCGAAATATACTAATACTCTGACGAAAAAAGAGGATATAGCCCGTCCCTCTTCTACTCTAGGCGGGCAAAATGCATTAAGAAATAAGTACTCTCAATTATCTTTATATGCTTTATTAAACATATAGCTATATCTTCGCTCGAGACCTTTACCTAGGCCATTAACTAAGAGAGGTAGACTTACAAGAGATGGAGATCTTAGAGTGGCGATTTGGTCGAATATAAGGTATGCGACTTAAATAGTCCTTAAGCGCCGATTTATCGTATTTAAAGTATATAGGATTCTAGGCTGTCTTTAATACTTCTCTTATAATCTCTTTATTTAGATTTAATAAAGTAAAGTAAAATATCTAGTCGGATTTAAAGCTATATTTTGCCGCTAAAACCGCCAGCTTATACTACTTTGTTTTGTCCGGCTTCTAAGGCTATAGATTTGGTTTACTATTCTCCTTCTTAAGACACTCCGGGATAAGCTTAGTCCACTATCGCTATGTTTTAACCATTCTCTTACCAGAAAGTCTTTATTGTAGGCGTTTATACTAACCGCTAAGCCAGTATTAGTATTTATAGTTATTTTATACCTAACCTATTATACCTAGCTACCTTATATCGTAAACCTATTTATAATATATACTATTTCTATATCCATCCTTTATTATATTATATTAGCTCTCTACTTTTCTATACTTATACCTTAGCTAACTAACGTAGAACCTTTATACCTATACTCTCTCTTTTTTATTTAATATAGCGTCGTTTACTAACCCTCTACTTAATTTAGTACCTAGAAGCGTATAAAGACTAGCTATATATTAATATACCTATATATTTTAAGTACTATAGTTACCTATTAAGTAACTATATCTATACTATTAGGTAGTACTTTCTAGACCTCTTAAGCTTTATTCCTCCCTTTTAGTCTATATATATACTAGCTCTAAGCTATAGTATCCTTTCTTTTTTATATACTCTCTTTTATCTTTTTATCCCCTAGGAAGCGTTTCTTAGACCTACTATTAAGGTCCTTAAGATAAATAACTAGTTGTTAAGGGCTAGGTTTATACCTAGCCTTTAAGAGTTAGACTTAGTATCCTAGATAAGAGGAGAGGTATCTTTTACCCTTTCTCCTTTTCTCCTTACCTAGAAATTATCCCTTTTTATCAACACCTACTATAGTCCCACTCTAGGGCTAGTCCATAATAATGGTTTGGTATATAATGGGTGTTCGTCTAAAAATTCTACATATTACATTATATAGGGGCGGTGGCGAGTGGGAATTAAAAAGCACATGGCTTGCCAAGATGTGGGCCTGAGACTCGAAGTTCCGACACATTAAGGAGGTTGTTGAGGCAAGACGCCAAGCTGTGGGTACAGGGTCGTGCCTGCGTTGGACAACGGCAAGGAGCGGGAAACTATCACTAAGGATACATGGCTCATTCGGATGTGCTCAAATTATTTCTTTTGACATGGTGCATCTATGGAGTTACGAATGCCATGTAGCTGTACCTGGAATGAAATGTTGTATGTCACGTGATACTAGCCACACCTGGGCACCTGGGCAACATCGTCTCGGCAAATATAAAGACAACGAGAAGTGCTCAGCTTTGGGTGGAAACGGAACGTTTATCATTTAATCTAATAAAAACAATCAGCCCGGCTGCGGCGGTCTATTCCGTTCTGCACCGCCGCTTTCGTTCGCCGAGACCAGGCCGGCCTGACAGGCGAGCCGCATTCATGAAAGCGCTGTCATCGACACTGGGGGAGCAATGGTTCGATGACGACCCATCTGAATGCGAAGGCTGAAGGTCGAAGAGCGTAACCTGCTTATACCCACAGATAGCCATTGGGATCATGTTCACTTGGACATTGTGACACGACATGGGTATCCATCAGCAGGATGAGTCCCTGCCTTTTCAGTTTGATAAGCCCTATCCCCATGCACCGTCTTTACTGGCTCCCCCATGATTTTTGTTTTCAATCCTTCAAGGAACCCAGTCTTTCGTGTCGCATCCCATTCGTCGTATGCAGGCGTGATGTCAAACGTCCGCACCGTGAGGATCAGCGCGATTTGAATCTCATTCCACACGAGCGTCTGTCCGATACAGCTCCGTGGACCTTGCTCAAAAGGGCGGAAAGCCGGTGGATAAGGGAAGAGCTCGTGGCCTTGCTCCACAAGAAAGCGCTCAGGCAAGAATTTGTTGGGCTGAGGCCATATACGCGGATTTCTGTGAACGGCTGGGTGTAGAATCGTGGCGCCTATGTAATCCATTGGGTATCTGTTTCCATGACGGTCAGTGATGGATACACCCGGTCGACCTGCTCGCATGGTTGCAGCTGGCGGGTAAAGTCGTAAAGTCTCCTTGATTACAGCCATGGTGAATTTGCATTGGTTGAGGAGCGCGGGACGCTGGACCAGCAGTTCGGCAGTTTTCCAAACGTCATTCCCAAAGACTTTGCCGTGCTCTTGGCGGATTGTCTTGAGAGCCTCGGGATGCTGTGAGAGAAGATGGTAGACGTAGATGATTGTTGAAGAGGTTGTGTCATTCCCCGCAAAGAGAAACAGTCTGATTTGATATGTGGCATACCGAGCGAAGTGTTCCTCGAGCTTGGGTTTGTGAATCAAGTCGCTATGCTTGTTCTCGGCCATATAGGATTCGATTGCCAAGGTTACAACGGATCTCGCCCCGGAACGCTTTCCGCTAGCAATGCCGCCATTCCGGAGGGCTTCTTCTTTGAGCTCAATAAACCTTTGATCAAGTTCCTTCTGGATCAAAGTATTCATGACATGACCGAAGTATCGTTGAATGAAGGGCCGGAAAGGGTGCATCAGTACCCGAGGATCCCAAAACGAATGCCACCTGGTTATGTAGCCAAGCGCAGTAGCTAGCGCATTTTCTGAACGCTGGTAGTCGATATCGGCACCCCTGCATGTAAGTTTTGGTCAGCGGACAATACAAGCTAAGAAGGGGAACCAGCGGGAAAGTGTAGGCTTCTTACAAGGTCAGTTTCATGATCACGTCCATCGTCATCCTTGTTGTCAGGTCATCAAGGCATATGACCCCTTGTTGCGTCTTCTCTTTCAGCTTTTCTTGGAATGTTTGTACTGATTTGACGATGTGAGGTACACTCTCCATCATGGCTGCCGTACTGAACCCCGGATTGAATAGTGATCTCCAGATCTTCCACTCCTGGTCGCTCATGGAAATAAGATTAGGCCCCCCAGTAATCGGCTTCATAAATTGCAAGTGCATGCTCGTCTTGGGCAGATTGTACTTTGTGGACACCTGGACCGCAGCATCGGGATCGTACACCATGAGAAGTGGCGGATAGACAGGCCAGAAGTCCATCAAGAATATTTCTGTGTCGCTATGCTCGCGGGCAAGGTCTGCCATAGCAAGATTCACGTTGGCATCTGGCGGAAGCTTGTCAACGTATTTTTGGAGGGTGAGAAGGTGCCCTGTGAGCCAGCTCCATCCCTCCGGCATTCGCTAATAAGGCCGCTGGTCAGATCACGAAGCGCATTCGAAGTCGTGGGTCCACTTACAACACCTTGCTTCCGCAATTCATTGATTCTCGAGCGATGTGTATATGCTTTCCGAACAAAGGTACCCAAGATTGTCACGGCCAAGATTGAAACAGCAGTGACCCACGTCATGGTTGTCATTTTGCGTATTTAGATACAAAAGGACAAGCCAGTTCAGGAGTGGCGAGCCTACTGTCAATATGGTGGGTGTGTCCGATCTCATCGGAGGGTGTGGGAGTAAGGCAGAAAGTTGAAGCAGCAGATTGGGGGGGATAGTTGCCTTGCGCACGGGCCACTGCACCGCGCCACATACGTGCATATACGCATAGATTCACCGGTCACCCTTGCGCATACGGTTCCTCCCGCATCAGATCTCTTCCGCCGCCTGCAACAAGGCTACCATACCGTTAGCCCTGCCGCTCAACAAAAAACAATGCCGTAAGCAATGTGAGCATTTGGACCCCAGGCTGCGCGCATGCGCATGCAATCTACGCACCCCTGCCTGGTGAGCATTCGAGTCCTCACCCATGGGAAAATCTCCTGATATCAGTCTTGCTGTTCGATAAAAGTCTCATGGGTCGTGCAGGTAGCCGATAGGGCACACATGCACCTCACTTTCAAGCCACGTCGGTTAAAGCTCACCTGCAGCGAACCGTACTAGCTGCTCACCTACGTCGGGGCTGGCCCCCAGGCAGTGTCACACATGCAAGTTACCGCCCGCCCGGGTACCTCTCAAAGGCCATTCTCCTCATGATAGTACCGTCAATGCATGCCACTCTCATGCATATGCTGCTTCATGAAGCGAAAAATAAATAATGATTCACACATGGACTCGATGTCTAGATTACTCTCCAAGACATTTCGGAGGCCGAGTGTCGTTTTCCCCCGTCGACAGTCAGAGGAGCAATCTAAAATAATTAGGAGATGTACACCCTTATCTGCATGTTATACGACCTCGGGAGTAAATGCAGTCTTGGGGACAGAATTGGTGATGTAGGTTAGGAGAGAGGGCCATGGTACTCAAGGTAGCCGTGGAAAGTCGGAACGATCGATGCTAACTTTAAAACACAGATGATGGAAGCTAGTTACACACAGATTGCACAAGACCAGATCGCTGGGACATCAGATGGTAATATTTTACTCCTAGAAAATACGGAGTTAATAACAAATCAAGGCTCTCTTCCCACACAGCTCATGTTTCATTGAGAGAACCCTAATACCACCACAATTTACTCATACTGAACCATCAATCACTTCTCGCATTGACCGTTGCCAATCGAACGATGACTTAGGATTACTCCGTGCCCCACCGGCAAAAGGAACCGGGCTATGAGTCCACCTATCAAACCAATACGCTTTTCTCCTTCTTTTGGTGCCTCAGCGTTTGTATAATCTGAAATTCCAAGGATACCTCTCAAAGTCAGTAACTTTCCATTTTCAGGGTGCGAGTTCCGGCTTCACGCACCTCCGGTATCTTCTCTCGATGTCTTTCGGGAGTGAGTCGTGGCCTGTGCCCTGATGTGGGCATGATAATCCGTTTCCATGAGGCCATACTCCGAACCGATCGTCGAAACGGTGGCGGTAGTTGGAAGCGTGCGTGTTCTGTTGCCAAACATGGTGCGCAGACCTGTCAGAGTGGGACGTGGAATCCTAAGCGACAGCTTTTGAGGCTTGAACGGTTCCATAGGATTCACTTCCACGGGAGCAGCAGCTCCACTGGTCGAGCGTCGCCCACGTAGTCTGCGGAAGTACGATTGTATTTTGTCCGAGACTTCGTTGAAGCCCACGAGCGTTGAGCGATAGACGGTTATCGACCCCATTATCATACCGATGCAAGACTCGGCATGTAGCCAGAACACCTGCCAGGGGTAGTCAAGAGCGTTTTGGTAGTAAGTGCCTGCGGCTCGAATGATGGAGCATGCGATCATGAAAAGCGAGAGGCAGAGAAATATGCCGATACCGATCTTGGTAAGAAGACGCATGCTAGATTTTCGAAGAATGACAATGGGAATTGCGATGACTTGTCAACAATTAGTTTTAGAACTATGATGACCTAACAAGAGTGCAACATACTAGTAAGATCCGTCAAGCTATCAAGGGCCGGACAAATCCAGAACAGTACGAGCAGAGCTTTCTTTGAAGTCGGCAGCTCTGGAAAACATTTTGCTGAACGTAGTTAATTATTTCAGAGTTCTTGTAAGTAGATCAATCAACTGACCTGCAGCTTTACCAACGTATGGGCAGGTAATGAGCTGTTCTCCGACAACAAGAAAGAGCCAGGATATGATGGAGAAAACCACGGAAAACCAGTAGTAGTACATGAGTTTCTTGGACATGGACCGAAGCAAGGGATAGAAGAATGCCAGATAGCACCACTTGACCGCAAAGATCGCCGTCCACAGGAACAAGAGATACGCCAGTTGCCATTTGGATTGTTCGAACAAGTTGTCCATTTGTTGAAATGCTAGCAGTGCGGCTATTTGATCTCCTCTCAAGACCGAAAACTCGAGGTAAATCATATGGATACGCTCGTATAGTATAGCAGTACCACCGATCAGACAGACAAAGGCGAGTGTGAGGAAGCCGTCGTCAAGGAAGAGACGTCGTCGCAAAGCCAAGCGGATAGTGATCCGACCGAAGAAACTCAACGTGGCCAGCCCAAAGAGCACACCTAAGGCTACCTAACCCTGTTGTTAGGACTCTGCGACATTGAGTCATTTCACTTTTCCTGACCTTGAACTTGTGCATAGCTATGCGGCCCGTATCCTCAATGTTCCATTGTGTCTGCGCAATCTGCTCTGGCGTAAGGCTACTGGCAAATGCGGCCTTTGCTGCCGGATCCATCTGGATGGAGCCACCCATGCCGATGTTACTTTTGGAAGACAGCGAGCAGGAAAGTATACTGGTGTTGATGTGTGGAATCAGAGTAAGAATTTGGATGGGGTGAATCGGATTCGTTTCAAACGACCTCGTGGCGCTGCTTAGCTTTATCAACCTCTGGCACTGGAGATGCGGTGTTCAAAAAATGCCCTAGACTATTCGGTTATGCACGACCAGAGGCATTCTAGAAGCAACTCCGAAGCCTTGTCACAGCCCCTGCCCGCTTTTCACCGGTTCGTTCGTATTTTGTGCAGAAACATACATCCCAATGGACTCTTCGATGTTGTCCGACAGCAAGATTGCCCCGCATATGCAGGGGCGATTCCTGCATGCACTGCGGTGTGCGGGCCGTCCCGAAGCCCCCGCGACTCTTTCAGACATGCGCATGAGCTCTGCATGTACCTTCGCCAAGACGGAAGAATCAGGCTTAGCAAGTGGTAGTCGCTACCGCATGCATTTCAGTATCTCTTAGTTGAAAAAGATATTCTTAGCCCGACTGTAGGTGTGTAGCAAATCTCCAAATTGACTATCTGACTCCACCACCCTGCGGTAAACTGAGCGCGAGTTCCCGGGGAAAAAGTTGGCCCCATTACAATCTGTCCAACAGGATTCTACGGAGCAGTAAGTGGCGTATCGCTTCCGTATAGCATTTTCACGGCATTCGCGCACAGAGGTTTCGTACTGGAACACTGCAAGGCAACCATGGAAACATCTTTCTGGGGGCGTAGAAATCCGAGACATCAGGTAACACATCATGCTATACTACTATATATTCAAAGAATTAGCAGAACAAATCACGTCTTTTCTTCTCAGTGTCCCTTTCCGGCTATACTCGTCATTTTAAGATGTTCACCGAAAGTTCTGAATTCTGGTTAGCGACGAACTCAACCTACTTATATATCCATTCAGAACCAAAGCATACCCATTATGCATCGAACATACCTATGGTAGCCCTGGGGGTCTTCCTTTTGCTATTCGTTCATTATCAGACCACGAAGACTTTTTTCTTCTTTGTCTCGAGACAACAAAAATTCGCCAAATTACCCCCCCTTGTCCCGTACTGGATACCATTGTTGGGAAGCATGCCGTGGGGTTATCTCTGGAATGCTTCTAAGTTTGTCTGCTCGTCTAAGTAAGGAGATCATTGCTGCAAATCACGCTTGAATCAAATCATTGACGATGCTATAGATATGCATTTCAAAGCTGCCACCCTGTCCGAGTCAGACTCATGTCTCAAGAGTTCTATATCCTGCAAGGAGCTAGGAATATTTCTACGTTATTCAAGCAAGGCTCACTATCCGCTTTCGCCGTCCACGGCTCCCTGCTCCGCTACGTCTTCTCGCTTCCGAAATCGGCCGCAGAAATATACTACAAAGATGATTCTGGAGAACATGAGAAGCCGCACGAGGACAGTATGATAGAGTCACACAATCGTGTTGACTTTCTGACTAGGTCTTCGTTTCTCAAGTTTCTCACTGGGCCCGGTCTCGCACCCCTTAGCCAAAGGTTCGAACGGAACATCACTAAGCGCATCGTGGCACTTGCACCAAGCCAGTCTTGGACATCAGTCAAAGACCTTATGGAAGTCTTTCAACAGGATGTTACGGGTGCTGTTATCGATGCTATGTGTGGTACATTCCTTCTTAAACAACATCCGAGATTTCTGGGTGACTTTTGGAACATCGATCATAACATCATGAATTTGTTTGTGAGAACTCCACGATTCATGGCAAGAGAAGCGTACCAGGCGCGTAACGATGCACTCGCAGCAGTAAAAGCCTGGCATGCTTGGGCAAAGAATAACTTTGACCCAGAGTCCATTGGTCCAGATGGGGATGATCCTTACTGGGGAACTAAATTCTTCAGAAACAGACAGGATATGTTTCTCAATATGACTGGGTTTGATGCAGACGCTGTTGCATCGCAAGAGTTAGCATTTATATGGGGGTAGGTTCTCTTGAGCCAGCAGGGTTACAACCTTGACCGCTAACACGTCCTATTAGAGCAAACACCAATGCCATCGTCTCCGCATTCTGGGTCACTCTTGAAGTATTTAAGAATCATCAGATTCTTAAAGACATTCGCGAGGAAGTTCAGGCCTGTGTCAGAGCCGACGTCACCGAAGTAACTTTCGACATACCCAAATTATTGAAGCAGCCGCTTCTCCAAGCCATTTTGTCGGAAACACTTCGCTTGAGAGTCAACGGCTTTCTCGTACGTCGGCCAATGAGAGATACTCTGAAGATACATGAATGGTCTATCCCGAAAGACCGGTTCTGCCTGACCACTTCGACACCTGGCTATATGGATCCCAACATCTGGTGCAAGGGGGCAGGTGAAGGCCACCCAGTCACGGAATTCTGGCCTGGCCGATTTTTGAAAACGAACGAGTCTCCTGGGAACCGAAGGGTCTTGGATGCCGTTTGGCGGTGGCACGCATATGTGTCCTGGTAAAGTGTTCGCGAAACATGTGATTTGTCTCACAGTGGCGTTGATGGTTACGAAGTACGATTGTGTAATTACGGCGGACGAGAAGGCCATGAAGATGAGCACAAGGAACTTTGGTTTTGGCACGTTGAGTCCAGTCGGGAAGGTCCCTGCAATGATTCGCAAGAGGGATGCAAAATGAGTTTTTGCTGATGTTCTTGTCAAGATGGTCACGAGTGTGGTTCGATAGCTTTATGACTTGAAATCCATTGGCTGGCTAGATGCATATTTCATGGACTTTTCTCTGAACCTTCTAACACGCTCTTTTGTTCTATGGTAGGAGATCTCTACTACTTTATGTTCACCCTATTGTGGACCCTCACCCGTTTTGATTTTGTACTTATTTCCAAGCTCTTTACCTAGTTATTTTACACACGCGAATTTTCATGAACTGACCATTGCTTTTCTGTATGTTACTTATTATGCGCCGTGGTTTGTTATATTCTTCCTTGCAATAGAACGACAGAGCGACTAACGCATAAGCTAGCGGATGACTCGCTGACATGGCCTCCGATCTGGTTATTATATTATTTCTTCACTTCCGTTTCGGAAGACTGTTTGAGACATTGCTGTAGACATAATTGCATAGGGTGCACGTGTTTTGATTTCGCGAAAGAGAAGGTTATATTAGGCGATATCTTTTGCAACCGACAGGTGTTTGTAGAATAGTCCACGGGTGGATTGCAGGTATGTTATAATATTAAAATCGTGTCTAATGAAATCCCCTTGATTTTTCCTCGTTGGTATCTAAGCGGAAAGTTTTCCTCCTATCAGATTCTCATCTCTAGTAATTGCGAGGCCGTCTGCGTGCGCTTCCTTCCGCTCGCGATTTTTGGCCACCACCTTCAAGTTTAGATGTTTAAAAAATAACGACGAAAGAAGCGCAGCACCCGATGCAGCCAGCGCAAAAATAAAAACATCCCGAAGAGCATTCCTATATGCTCGTCTCAATGCTAACAGCGTACTAGGCGATCCTTCTGAAATATCTGACAAGCTGTACGCCCTAGTAGCGAGAACTTCTTCCACCGATACCCCAGATACATTATGGCGGATCTCGTAGCTGAGTTTGTTGACGAAGATCGTTTGTGCTATACAAAGACTGAGTGCGCCACTAAGCGAAAAGGTGAACTGCATGATAGCTTTAAGATATTAGAAACTGCCCACGACGTAAGGAGGTTTACGCACCATTGCTAATTGGTATATCTGACTCGTTTAAGACAGCTTGGACTGCTGTATAGGGATGGTTGATGGAGAGACCAGTTCCTATAGCAATGACGAGGAAATATGCAACCTATGTGCCGAGGTTAGTGCCTAGGTCCAGCGTGGTAAGAATATATGACCCGGGAATACTGATCAAAGTACCTCCGATAAGGTAAGGAGTCTGTTAGAAATCATTTAGCACTGTGTGATCATGGAACGGGCAAACTTTCTTATATAATATCTAAATCGCGATGCTAACCAACTAGACAGAACTGTGAAACCAATCTGCGGTAGAGCCAGAGCTAGGAAGTCAATTCCACTTCTTAATGCACTGAAGCCTTTGACTGATTGAAAGTAAATTGGTAAGTAATATCCGTACTGTAGAAGTTAGCGCTCCGTATGTAATACATCTAAAGCAGCTTACTACGTATGTCGGCATAGCGAAGAAGAATAAATACAATGCTCCTGAGAGAATCGACCTTTGAAACAGAATAGAAAACGGCAATGTCGCGTTGTTGCCCAGCTTATACTGGAACAAGATGAAGAATGCAAATATAAAACCAGACCCAACAAAGAGACCGATGATCTTTGATGAGCTCTACGGCATAGTCTGACCACCCCATTGCATTGCGAGAAGTAGAGCATAAATCGAACCGATTATTAGTACCATTCCACCTAGATCAATTGTCTTTAATTTGCCGAGATAAGAACGTGAGGCGCGGTTCTCCTTGTCGGTTCGTGGTTCCAATTTTAGGAACACCTGTAACAGTACGAAGACAACAGCTCCAATTGGAACATTTCTGTTCTTCTTGTTAGTTTAAGTCTTTAGATATAGATAGGGAAACGACTGATATCCAGAAACACCACCGCCAAGTTACATTTTGTGTGAAAGCTCTACCAATTAGGGGACTAATCTTTACGCAGAGACCGAAGGCGCTAATAACGATACTGATATAGAACGGTCGCTTTTCGAGGGATACTGTGCGGGTGATGATGACTAAGGCACCCTGAAGGATACCGGCTGCGCCGCAGCCCTGTATGGCGCGGCCGACGATAAAAGTAGTCGAAGTTGGAGCAGTAGCACACAAGATTGAACCGGCTGTAATTGCAGCAAGTTAGCCATATGAATTGAAACTCCGCAACCCAAGTAGCTGTGAGAACTTGCCTTCGAAAACCAAGACACAAAGAAGGTAGATTGCCTTGGTGTTCTATATGGCGAATAGTCTTCCGAAGGTCGGTTGCAGCGCGGTCAGTGTTAGGAGATAAGCACTGCTATACCATCCTATATCATCAAGAGAGCGGTATTCTGTAGTGATGGCAGGCAATGCTGTTTCGATAATGGTCGCATCCAGGGTTGTTTTGGATAAATCTTATCGCGATAAGACGGAATGGATATCCTTATCGCGATAAGGATATCCATTGCATTTTATCGCGATAAGTCTTGGCATACCCCAAATAATCTTTCAGTCGCCTTCT
>Ga0307515_10008735_pt1 | contig 19687 bp, 15 predicted proteins | sample 17_EM_MG_FD_194513 | JGI IMG/M metagenome (GOLD analysis project Ga0307515, IMG submission 194513) | Populus trichocarpa ectomycorrhiza microbial communities from riparian zone in the Pacific Northwest, United States - 17_EM | ecosystem: Host-associated > Plants > Roots > Unclassified | place... | reverse complement strand
ATGACCTCAAAAGCTTACCATCATGGGCATCACACTCATACACTCTCACTTGAAATCCAACGTCATCTTCCACTGTAAAGCATAAACAAACAACTCTATCTCTAATCTAAAATAATATAATTTATTTTCAACCCATTCTTAACTGGATCTCCATCAAGATCTTATCACATACTTTGATCCACATTCTGCCTCACAAATATGCTGTAGCAATTAATATTCTTATTCTCACACTCCCATCTCATTATTCCTCCACAGCCTCAAGCTCTCTCATACCCCTGTCGTCTGGCTGGCTATCTCTTTGTTTTTTTTTTTTGGTTTTATATGTATTTATATATGTATATATGTCTATGTATATATGTGATATGTGAACTCAAGCGAAGTGATAGCATAAGCTAAAAACCTGAAAACGTTGTTAATTATCAAGGAAAAGGTAGAACCTTTAGACTCTGGTCTAAAGGAACACCTCCCATTTCTGTCACCACGAGTGACTCACAGCACATTGAAACATCCAACACGGCAAGTGCTATAGTTACTACCAGCAACCGTCCAAGGTAGCAGCAAACTTCAATTATAGATATATGTGAAAACCAAGAGATAAAAACATTAGTCAATTACATTTATTTCCTATCGTTATAAAAGATAAGAGAGAGAGAGATCAAAAGTTGCAGTCTTTCTACTTCTCTCCTTTTCTCTCTCTCCATCTTTGCGTTTGAAAGCTAAGTCCTTTTTGCTTGCTTCTCGTTGTTTCTTTATATGTGTGCGCGTGTGTGGTGTAGGAGGAGGGGAAGGAAAATAGATTTTTATTTTTTGGGTGTTTAAGGTGATACGAAGAGGTTCCTATCAATCACAGGCTGGTTTTACCTCGACAATCGCCACCGGCTTACCCTGGACGATTTTCGAGGTCAGTAACTTTGGTGTTTTCCCTTTCAGATTTCGAGATTTGTGCCGTCCATCTCTCTGTCTCCTTCTGTTTCTTTAGAGAGAGAGAGAGAGAGTCTGTAGGTAGAAGGATCAAAGCAAAGACGAAAGGAGGGTTCTTTATAATCTTTCTCTTTCTGTATTCGTGTCCGTTGTTGATGAAAACCTGTTTGTTTCTTTGTGCAATGTGTCTGCAGATTATATTTCCAATATAGCAACACCTTTCTGTTCAAAACCCAGATGGTGAAATGCCCCTCTTCTTTATACGATTTGATCTTTTCTCCTCTTCATCAAATTGCTGCTGCCTTTCATTGACGACCACAACGAGGGCTTACTTTCTTCAATCACTACCTCTTGTTTCCAATAATGGGTATCGTTTTCTTGCTTAATAATATCAGCTCAGAATCAACCAACCGTGTTTTGAAGGCAATTCAAGGCCTGCCCACGTTGGAACTCGCCTCCATTTGTGTGAATTTGACACTTTTTATCGTGTCTCTCTTCATTATCTCTGCAAGGCAGATATTTGTCTGTGTTGGCAGAGTTAGAATCCTTAAGGATGATTCTACAGTTCCCAATCCGACTCCAATTCGAAGGTCTAGTGTAGACGGAGAGATTCGTGATGTTATAATCGGTACGGGTTTTAAGTTGTGTCTGTTTTGTTGTTTCTATGTTTTGCTCTTGCAATTCTTGGTGTTGGGGTTTGATGGAGTTGCTCTGATTAGAGAGGCTGTTAAGGGGAACGATGTGGATTGGTCTGAGATTTGTGTACCTGCTGCACAAGGTTTGGCTTGGTTTGTCTTGAGCTTTTCAGCTCTTCAATGTAAATTTAAGCTGTCTGAGAAATTTCCTGTCTTGTTGAGGGTGTGGTGGTTTTTCTCATTTTTGATTTGTTTGTGTACTTTGTATGTTGACGGGAGCAGTTTTTTTACTGAAGGTTCAAAGCATTTGAGTTCTCATGTTGTGGCGAATTTTGCTGCAACCCCAGCTCTTGCTTTTCTATGTTTTGTTGCATTTAGAGGTGTTACTGGTATACAAGTTTGTAGGAACTCTGACCTTCAGGAGCCATTGCTTCTTGAAGAAGAGGCAGGGTGTCTTAAGGTCACTCCTTATAGCGATGCTGGGCTATTCAGCTTAGTAACCCTTTCTTGGTTAAACCCCCTTCTTTCTATTGGCGCAAAGAGACCGCTAGAGCTTAAGGACATTCCCCTTCTTGCACCGAAAGATCGTGCCAAGACAAACTATAAGATTTTGAATTCAAATTGGGAAAGAAGAAAAGCTGAAAATCCTTCCAAGCAGCCGTCTTTAGCTTGGGCAATTCTGAAGTCATTCTGGAAGGAAGCAGCTTGCAATGCCATCTTTGCCTTGTTGAACACCTTTGTTTCATACGTTGGTCCGTACATGATTAGCTATTTTGTTGATTATCTGGGGGGTAAGGAGACTTTCCCTCACGAGGGCTATATTCTTGCTGGGATATTCTTCTCAGCCAAGCTTGTGGAGACGTTAACGACCCGGCAATGGTATCTTGGGGTTGACATCTTGGGTATGCAAGTGAGGTCAGCTTTAACAGCAATGGTGTACCGAAAGGGACTGAAGCTGTCGAGCTTGGCCAAGCAAAATCACACCAGTGGAGAGGTTGTTAACTACATGGCAATTGATGTCCAAAGAATAGGGGATTACTCTTGGTATCTCCATGATATATGGATGCTTCCCCTGCAAATAGTTCTTGCTCTTGCAATTTTGTATAAGAATGTTGGAATTGCCTCCTTTGCAACTTTGATTGCCACCATTATCTCCATTGTTATCACAATCCCCGTGGCTAGGATACAAGAAGATTATCAAGACAAATTAATGGCTGCCAAGGATGAAAGGATGAGGAAAACATCAGAGTGCCTCAGGAACATGAGGATTCTGAAGTTGCAGGCTTGGGAGGACAGGTATAGAGTAAAATTGGAGGAGATGCGAGGTGTGGAGTTCCGGTGGCTTCGGAAAGCCCTCTATTCACAAGCTTTTATTACCTTCATTTTCTGGAGCTCTCCCATATTTGTTTCAGCTGTCACTTTTGGTACTTCTATATTGTTAGGTGATCAGCTCACAGCGGGAGGTGTTCTTTCTGCTTTGGCCACCTTCAGAATACTACAAGAACCACTGAGGAATTTCCCTGACTTGGTGTCGATGATGGCCCAGACTAAAGTTTCTCTTGATAGAATTTCCGGATTCCTGCAGGAGGAAGAGTTGCAGGAAGATGCAACCATTGTTCTGCCTCGAAGCATTACAAACTTGGCCATAGAAATTAAAGATGCTGCATTCTGCTGGGACCCTTCTTCTTCTCCTTCTTCAAGGCCCACATTATCAGGGATACAAATGAAAGTCGAGAGGGGGATGCGGGTAGCTGTTTGTGGCGTGGTTGGTTCTGGCAAATCAAGCTTTCTCTCCTGCATCCTTGGCGAGATTCCCAAAATCTCTGGCGAAGTAAGTTAGATTCATGGACCTATTTTCTTAATTTCGTAGCTTAAATGATATTTCCGGTTAAATGTGATTTCTTTCTGGAATCTATTATGCATTGAAGATTCATTCCTGTTCTCCCTTTTCCTTTTCCAGGTGAGAATTTGTGGCACCGCTGCTTATGTCTCACAGTCAGCATGGATACAATCTGGAAATATTGAAGAAAATATTATATTCGGAAGTCCAATGGATAAAGCAAAGTATAAAAACGTAATCAATGCTTGTTCACTGAAAAAGGATTTGGAACTCTTCTCACATGGTGATCAGACAATTATTGGTGATAGAGGTATAAACTTGAGCGGTGGCCAGAAGCAGCGGGTTCAACTAGCAAGAGCATTATATCAAGATGCAGACATTTATTTGCTTGATGATCCCTTCAGTGCTGTTGATGCGCATACTGGTTCAGAGTTGTTCAAGGTTGGACTTTCCCTGTGTAAAATCAATGTTGCTTTTCAAATGAATGCAGTTTGCCTAAATGTGTTGTGAACTGCAGGAATACATATTGACAGCATTAGCAAGTAAGACTGTGGTTTTTGTGACCCATCAGGTTGAATTTCTACCCGCCGCCGATTTAATTCTGGTATGGAGTTGTTTTAATATCTTTCCTCTATGTAATGCTTGTGTAATGAAAGAACTGATTTGGTATCTATGGTTTACGTTTTGCATCTCATAGAGTTGCATGTTTCCCTTTTAGCTTGATTTAAATACCATGTTGTGTTTAATTAGAGACTAGGATAGCCATTCTAACATTCGTGGATAGCCATCTCACCTTTTTTAACTCGACCAATTTTCTGGTAGCATCATAGGTTCTTAGCATCTACAACTGGGCATCGTCACTTTGTAGAATATTAGCACATGTTTGCATAAAATGTTGTAACACATTTCAACAAAAGTATTAGATCATGTTTGTGCTTACTTCATTTTGTAAGACCCTCACTATACATTTTTTTTGGGGGAAGGGGGGCTTTAAAGAAGGTAAATCAGAGACCATGTATTTGATGCTTTGATGCTTCTCTTTTCCCTTCTTTATTCCATAAAAAAATATTCTCTGATATCTATCTTCATCACACCAGGTTCTCAAGGAAGGCCGCATAATACAGGCAGGGAAATATGATGAACTTTTGCAAGCAGGAACTGACTTTAACACCTTAGTCTCAGCTCACAATGAAGCAATTGGGGCTATGGATATTCTAAATCACTCATCAGATGAATCAGATGAAAATTTGTTGTTGGATGGATCTGCCACACTACATAAAAAATGCAACGCGTCAGAATGTAGTATTGAAAGCTTAGCAAAGGAAGTGCAAGAGAGTGCATCAGCTTCAGATCAGAAAGCAATCAAAGAGAAAAAGAAAGGAAAACGTTCAAGGAAAAAGCAGCTTGTTCAGGAAGAGGAAAGAGTAAGAGGAAGAGTCAACATGAAGGTTTACTTGTCCTATATGGCTGCAGCATATAAAGGCTTATTGATTCCACTCATAATCCTTGCTCAAGCTTCATTTCAATTTCTTCAAATAGCTAGTAATTGGTGGATGGCCTGGGCAAATCCCCAAATGGAAGGAGGCCAGCCTAGAGTGAGCCCTATGGTCCTTCTTGGTGTTTATATGGCCCTTGCTTTTGGGAGCTCGTGGTTTATATTTGTCAGGGCTGTTCTGGTTGCTACATTTGGTTTAGCAGCAGCTCAGAAATTGTTTCTGAAGATGCTTAGAAGTGTGTTCCGAGCACCAATGTCTTTTTTTGACTCTACTCCAGCTGGACGGATCTTGAATCGTGTAAGTTCATCTTTTTTTGCTGGAAATATATATCCTATACATGTTCTCCACCCATATATGGTAGACAACTATTGTCTTTTTCTTTGCTTCCTTTGTCTCTCTTTTATGTCTTTCACTTTGCTTTGTGCTGATCATTTACAACCTTACAGGTGTCAATTGATCAAAGTGTAGTGGATCTTGATATTCCTTTCAGGCTTGGTGGATTTGCTTCAACTACCATACAGCTTTTTGGGATTGTTGGTGTAATGACCAAAGTCACCTGGCAAGTTTTGTTGCTTGTTGTTCCAATGGCTGTTGCTTGCTTCTGGATGCAGGTGATTAATTATCCTTTTCCCTGAGTTAACAATGGCATTGTTGGTTGTTGGACAAGATTAGGGAAATGAACAGATATTGCTTTGTAATTATGCAAACTGATTCTAGAGACCACTAGGCATTCACAAGAGCCTCATTTTGAGTAAAGCATAAAATCCATAAGGTGGATGTTGGGAGTTAATTGTTAATCTTTTTCTTGACTTCCATTTCAGTAACAATCCTTTGTTCCTTCAAGGTTCACTCAATGTAGTCTTTTACGTCTTTAAACATTATATTACCTTTTTTGCAACTGAAAGTCAATACACATTGCCGCTGTACCCATCGTATAAATTGATATCTGTATGGTTTCAGAAACTGATTTTTTTTTGGTTTGATGATTCAAATGCTTGAAACCTCATCATTTCTCTGCCAGTACCTTGAGCTGTTCCAATCATCACTGAAGAAATTTAATTTCCACTAAATAATTAGAAAAGACTGAGGTTGTTGATGATGAACATAAATCCTATAGCATTTTGACTTTAACTACCCATTTAAGGATTCATATTCTGTTAAATCTATTGTATAAATGATATTGAAGGATAAATTGCCTTATTATTAGTATCCATGATTGCAGAAATACTACATGGCTTCATCAAGGGAACTGGTCCGTATTGTTAGCATCCAGAAATCTCCAATCATCCATCTTTTTGGTGAGACAATTGCAGGAGCAGCCACAATAAGGGGCTTTGGGCAAGAGAAGAGGTTCCTGAAGAGGAATCTGTATCTTCTTGATTGTTTTGCTCGTCCATTCTTTTGCAGTCTTGCCGCTATCGAGTGGCTCTGCCTACGCATGGAATTGCTTTCAACCTTTGTATTTGCTTTCTGCATGGTTTTACTTGTTAGCTTTCCCCAGGGAAGTATTGATCCAAGTAAGGATGTTACTGTGCATTACTTGATCTATCTGATAATATGTAACATTTGGAATTTGTGAATTTATGGTTCTTCTATTCACATTTGCTTGTTTTTTACAGGCATGGCAGGGCTTGCTGTGACATATGGCCTTAATTTAAATGCACGCTTATCACGGTGGATACTTAGCTTTTGCAAGCTCGAAAATAAAATTATTTCCATTGAAAGGATCTATCAGTACAGCCAACTTCCTGGTGAAGCCCCACCAGTTATAGAGGATTCTCGCCCTCCATCCTCGTGGCCAGAGAATGGAACAATTGATCTGATCGATTTAAAGGTATTTTGTTAAGTTATTCCAGTATGCATGTGCATTGTCATGTTGAGGAACTCTTTTAATTGCTCAATATTATTTCGAGTCAGATTTCTTAATCTGTTATATGTTCTGTTATTTGCAAAGCATTTCCTAAAGGAGAATCATAATCCCTTTTTTCTGGAATTGATTTCCCTTATCCTTTGGCCATGATCATTTTGATTTGAGTCTGTTATTAACAATCAGGACCGTTTTTATTTCTGAAGGTTCGTTATGGTGAGAATCTTCCTATGGTGCTTCATGGGATATCCTGTACTTTTCCTGGTGGGAACAAAATTGGAATTGTGGGACGAACTGGAAGTGGTAAATCTACACTGATACAAGCATTATTTCGGTTAATTGAACCAGCTAGTGGGAGGATCATTATAGACAACATCGATATTTCTTCAATTGGCCTCCATGATCTTCGTAGCCGCCTGAGTATCATACCCCAGGATCCTACTTTATTCGAAGGGACCATTAGGGGAAACCTTGATCCCCTTGAAGAGCATTCAGATCAGGAAATTTGGCAGGTCTTTCTCTTCTTCCTGAACAATGTCGAAGAATTTAAAAAAATCTCAGTGGTGCCTGAATTATTAAAATTATGACTGATCTTGAAATGTCTAAGAATTCTGAGAAATCTTTGCGTGATATTGTTATTATTATAAATTTATTTAGTTTGTTCTGGAATTGAGATTCAAGAGTAATTGTTTTTCTTTCCAAATTGCAATTCTATTTTTTTTACACAATCCCCAAAGCATGTACTGAATGGTCCAATTTAAATCACTGTAGATTTGATGACTTTATTTCCAGCCTTTAACAATATGTTGCCTTGTATGCCAAAACATAAACTGCATTGAATCTTAAAATTACGTGTATGCATTTATGATGATGTGCCCCAATTAACAGTTCAACTATTTGGCACAGGCTCTTGATAAGTCTCAACTAGGACAGATAGTCCGACAGAAAGAGCAAAAGCTTGACTCACTAGGTATGTAACAAGAAGTTGTTAATGTAGTGGTACTGTCAAAGTTTTATTGGTGCATTCAAATAAATGATTGGTTGTAATTGAGTGCATAATCTGCAGTTGTGGAAAATGGAGATAACTGGAGTGTGGGACAGCGGCAACTTGTTGCCCTGGGTCGTGCTTTGCTTAAGCAGGCAAGAATTCTGGTGCTTGATGAAGCGACAGCATCTGTTGATACAGCTACTGATAATCTCATTCAAAAGATTATCCGGACAGAGTTTAAGAATTGCACGGTGTGCACAATTGCACATCGAATCCCAACTGTCATTGACAGTGACCTTGTTCTGGTTCTCAGTGATGGTGCGTGTCTATATATATATATTTTTTTTTAACTCCAAGTAGTATGAAACAATTAACATAAACAACTTTGATTAAGTGAAAATTTCTTTTGGGAGGAGTTTTATGAAGTGAAAATCTAACCTTTCATCTGGATCGAGAACCATTTAAATGTTTCTTGGGTTCAGAGTCAAGAGGTTACTTGGTAAGTGTGGCTCAGAATCTTGACATGGTTAACAATTTCAATCACAACCTCTAGCTAGGACGTCATTTTTCTCTCTCCTGAGAATCTAGTTACGACGTCATTAGATCAGAATGGTCCTGTCTGTTTTACCTGTCCAAATTTGTCTGCAAAACAGTTTTTTTCAGGGCTTTGGGTTCACAAGCTTGACAACTTAATCTTCGGGGACTAATTTGGTTATTTATCCCTATTGCCCCTCTTAGTGAACTCTTTACAACTGTCTGGGACTGCTGTGGTAGTCACATTATTAAGCAACATTTGGAGACGGGTATCCCATGTGTATAATCGAGCCACTACAAAATGCTCATGAAACATGTTCTTTTGTGCAGGTCTAGTTGCAGAGTTTGATACTCCAACACGGCTGTTAGAGGATAAATCATCCATGTTTCTAAAGCTGGTAACAGAGTATTCTTCAAGGTCAAGTGGCATACCGGATTTTTGAACAAGATGGCATGCCCAAAACCTCCAGGTGAGAGTCAGCAAGAGCAGGCCAAGGGTTCCAAAATAAAGTGGCTGGTGCTGCTTTCCTTGCAGCTGTTGCATTCAGCAAACTGGAAGACAAATGGGAAGGCTGAAGGCACAGGTGTAGGTGCTTGCACAAAGTCCCTTTAGGAATAAGTAATTTATCATGGCAAAGGCAAGGCAATTCACTCCCCTCGAGCATGCATCGCTACCATATTTTGTAACAGAGAATAAGTTTAGTTGGGAAGGGGCAATTGAAAGTTGGCAATAATTACATGAGAGAAGAGAACAAATAAGAGGAGGGAACAGTTGTATTTGTTCAATGATGTCCATAAAGTAGGGTCTAGGTTGAGGCAAGCTTTTGTATTTCAAAATCATTAGAGCTGAACTAGTCAACTGCCAATCCCACTCATTCCACCCTGATTCAGTGTTCTTAGGGTAGAGAAACTTTTTGATGCTAAGAAATTTTGTCCGCCAATTTCTCCTTGAATTCTCTTTGCTGCTTCTCTTTTTGTTTTTATTCATGTATTTAATCTTTCATTAGTATCTACTTTGGTGTTTGGTTGCTGTCTGAATAAAAGAGGTAGAAATAATGGTACAAAGGGACATGTCTCTCTTCTTCTTCCTGTTTTGATATGCTTTTCATGCTATGAAACGAGATTCAGGGGATTTTTTGTTTTTATATTTTAAAAATATTTTAAAAAAAATTAATTTTTTTTATATTTTTATTTGTTTTAAATTAATATTTTTTTTTGTATTTTTAGATATTTTGATATTTTGATGTCAAAAATAATTTTTAAAAAATAAAAATAATAATTTTAAGTTGTTTTCAAGTAAAAAATATTTTAAAAAATATTTATAACTATTTTTAAATATTTTTAAAGTGTTTTTTATTTAAAAATATATTAAAATAATATATTTGTTTTAAACAAATTATTTTTAATATTAATGTATAATCTGAAAATATAAAAAATATTAATTTAAAATAAAAATATTTATTATTTTTTTAAATATAATTTCATTTATTTCCAAACACTACCTTCTAAACCTGAGGTGGCAGAATGGTATGGAACCTAAACTCACCTTGTGGTTATAATAGCTAGCTCGAGGCGTTATTTTAATATCATAATAATTGAGGTAATTACAAATAATCAAGTATAATTTTTAAAATAAAAATAAAAGTAAAATTTATCTTAAAGAAGAAAAAAAGATTATCTATTTTAGTTAAAAGTCAATTTTAAACCATTACAAAAATTAATAAACATTGATATCTAAAATAGAATTTTATTTCTTGGTTTTAAATCTTGAGATTGAAATCTAAATAAATTTATTAAATTCTTATGAATGCACCATGTTAATGTAAAATATATGTTTTTAAGATTTTTCGTAGACAATATTTAGGATGTGTTTGGGAACGCGGTGCCAACCATGTTTTCAAAAATTTTGAATTTTTATTTTATTTTTTTATATTTTTTTGATATGCTGATGTCAAAAATAATTTTTAAAAAATAAAAAAGTTTTATTTTGATGTATTTTTAAATGAAAAGTATTTTAAATTGTCAGTGCTACCATAACCCCAAATATACCCCTAGACTCATAATATTTCTTCTTGCTGAACTGAAAATAAAAAGAATTTGACTTTTTATTTTATCTTAAATGTGTGTATGATTACGTGGTTAAGAATGTTTTTTATATGAAAAAATATTTATCTAATACTTTTCTTTAAGTGATTTTTAATAATTTTAATATTAAAACTATATAAAAAAAACATGGGTGCTTTTTAGTAAAAAATCAAAAACATCGAATCCCGATGTCAAAACGATGCGGAAACCAGGCAGGTCATGCATATATGGGCCTACGTTTGTTAACCCAGCCCGTATAAGTTGGGCCGGATCGCAACATAAGAAATCCAAATCCAAAATCTTTCACATCTGAGTTCTGACGAGTGACGACATCTCTCTCCAATCTCTCTCTCTATCTCTCTAGTGCCGAACGCTCACTCTCAAGTCTCTCTCTCTAACCAAGAAGGATGCAAGCCATATCGAGGCGATTAGGGCACCAATCGCTGAAGCCAGCTGCTTCACTATCTTCTTTCAAGTCAATTTACCCGCTCTCCGATCACCGTAATCCTCCACATTCTAAGGTTTTTATAAACATTTACGATGCCCTAATTCTCAATTTCCTTATTTTTTTAGTCATTAATCTTCAGATTATGGAGCTGATCATCCACGACACGCTTCCTCTCTCGCTGCCAAAGGTGTAGGCCACCTTATTCGCAAGGGAACCGGTGGCAGATCCTCTGTCAGGTCTCCCTTTCCTTTTTTTTACGATTGAAATGATAAAGAAAGATGTTTTCTTGCTAATTATGATTAAGTAATTGTGTCTTAATGTATAGGGTTAATTAATTTTGTTTTGATGCTTAGGGTTAATTAATTGTGTTTTGATGCTTAGTTTTTTTTTTTTTTTTTTGTGTGCAGTGGAATTGTTGCTACGGTGTTTGGAGCAACAGGGTTCCTGGGTCGATATGTTGTGCAACAACTTGGTGAGTTGAATGGGAAGTACATTGCTGTGGTTCTATTATGGCTGTAACTTAACTACTAATATGATCATTTCTATCCAAAATGTGTTCTTTTTTGTTTTTTTACCCTTGATTCAAGTCTTACGTTTCAGCAGTATTAGTTTGTTATCGTTCTCTTGAAGCGTGTTTGTTGGTCAGTAATTCTTAATGTTGCTTGATTGTACTACAGCAAAAATGGGTTCTCAAGTGTTAGTTCCTTTTAGAGGTTCTGAGGATAGTCATCGCCACCTCAAGTTGATGGGTGATTTGGGTCAGGTAGAGTGGTGAATTAATATAGAGTTTTTCATTATGTAAACTGTCTGGCTGAAGCACGGTTTTTTATTGTTGCATATTTCGGGATATTTTGTCATGTTGATTTTCCTGATAACGTTGGTATCTTGTCATTTGACTTGCTCAGATAGTACCAATGAAATACAACCCAAGGGATGAGAATTCTATCAAGGCTGTAATGGCGAAGGCCAATGTTGTTATTAATCTTATTGGTAAGTACTTCACTTGTTGTATCTTTGAGCTTTTTAGTGCTTAGAGTTTGCAAATCTACTCACTCAGTTTTGCATTATTATTGACAGGAAGGGATCATGAGACAAGAAACTACAGTTTTGAGGAATTGAACCATGGCATGACCGAGCAACTCGCAATGGTATATTTGTCTCTTCTTTTTAAATCATGATAGCACTGTTGGATTATGATATTGTGGATGTTCTGATTTTCCTAGATATGTATTTTGAGGAAGCAATGTATGTCCTATGTTGTCTTATTATCTTAGGTCTCTGTCATTTGTAACCCAGTTCTCTAAGAAATTCATTCAGAAGTTTCTTTTTGCTTTCCACTTATTTACTGCATTATCTTTCTTGACTTATGCAGATTTCTAAAGAACATGGAGGTATCATGAGATTTATTCAAGTTTCTTGCTTAGGAGCATCTGCATCATCCCCATCAAGAATGCTAAGAGCTAAGGCTGCTGGAGAGGAAGCTGTTTTGAGGGAAATGCCTGAGGTGAATATTTAGTCTAGGTTTTACCATGGCCTATGCTAATGATGCATCCTTTGGGCTTTTTTAAGTGATCATATCATGGGAGCTAAGTTTCAACCCTACAACGATCTTGATGCATACATGGCTTATGTGCACAGGAGTTGCTATCACCCATACTCCTTTTATGTGCTTTGTGTTTCTTAATGTTAAATAGAGGCTGTGAATTTGGTTTTGAAGAAGATGGGGATTTTGGAGATGTCATTTAGCTGTAAGCCCTATGATGGATCAAACTCCAAAAGCAAAATTTCATCATACATTTAAGTATCCTCAGCATTCCTTTGGAGTGGAGCACTTTGCTTGTACTTTTGGTGGAAAGCGTTTGTTACCTTGATCCAACAAAAGTATGCATTCCCCTCTATTCTATCCACTTTCCAATGAAAATATTTTTGTTATTTGGGAGGGGAAGCTCCTTTCCCTTTTATCATTCTTGCCAAACAAAGAGAGATGCCTGTTCTCTTCCCTTTCCTTTCACCTCTTTATCTTCTCTTCCAATTTCCTCCATTGTGCATGCACTTGTGTCTTAATGTGTTTTTTGTTGATTCAAAGCACAAGTGACAAGGGTTTGTTGCATATATTGTGTTTTGTCTGCTTGCATTTGGCACCTGTTTGATTCATGTTTTGATTGTTTGATATGCTTTTATATTTTCTTGAGCCGATTGCAATCACAGACATAATTATTTGAAGATCAAATTTTCTTTATTGCACACAATACTTGTGTGTGCTTGCGAACGCTATGTGGGATTAGAGAAGTATTTTGGGTGTTAGAATTGATAACCTCTTAATCTGGTTTGAATGGTACAGCCCCTTTGATTTTGGATAACTTCAACTATGTACCCTGTGATGTAAGGTACTATAAGAATGTCATGTATTTTTCTGGAGACTGCACAATTTGTTTTACAGATTTCTAAAGTTCCCATAACAGGAACTGCCCTAATGCAAATACGTAGATGTCCTCCTTAGGTTAACTTGTCTATTGTGGTATCCAAAACATATTGGAGAGGGGAAGGGAAATAAATTAGTTGGACAACCATGTTTGTAAGGTGCAAATCAAAGCTGATTTAAGACCATGCAAGAAACTGCTCCACCTTCTAGCATTTCCCCCCAGGGACATCCCTAATGCAAATACATAGATGTCCTCCTTAGGTTAACTTGTCCGCTTTGGTATCCAAAACATATTGGAGAGGGGAAGGGAAAAAAATTAGTTGGACAACCATTTTGTAAGGTGCAAATCGAAGCTGATTTAAGACCATTCAAGAAACTGCTCCACCTTCTACAATTTTCCCCCTCTTGGTTGTAAGCATGCTGTTTTTTTGAAAGTTAAGTTTTTACATACATTGACTTGTTACAGGCAACAGTCATGAAACCTGCTGTGATGATTGGTACAGAGGATCGGATCTTGAACCGGTGGGCCCACTTTGCAAAAAAATATTCGTTTCTTCCACTCATTGGAGATGGATCTACCAAGTATGTCAATAATGTTCGAATTAAGCATGAAAAAAAAAAAACCTTTCTGAACTTTTTGTGTCTCTATTCCTAATAGGGTCTTGTTTGCAGAATCCAACCTGTATATGTTGTTGATGTTGCTGCTGCAATTATTGCAGCCTTGAAAGATGATGGAAGCAGTATGGGGAAAGTATATGAGCTTGGTGGGCCAGAAATCTTTACTGTGCATGAATTGGTAACCTCTCTCCCATTTTGTTAATTTTCATACTGTGATGCTCGAAATGCTGAAGTCTTCTGTGCAATGCAGGCAGACCTTATGCATGACGTGATTCGTGAATGGCCTCGATATGTGAAAGTTCCTTTTCCCATTGCCAAGGTAAATATGTGAGCTTTTTGTATGCTGGTAGTTATTTTTACTCCAAAGAAGAAAGTGCTTTTATTACTGCTCTGAACTACCCATAAGGCTCTTGGTCATTTGAAATTGAGTATCTGATTCACCTGCACTGAGGAGATGATACTGCTCGAGTTTGAGCTGTTTGATCTGAAACTCACTTGTACTGAAGATACAAAGATGCTTGTCTTGGAACAAACAGACTTCTAATATTCAGCAGATATCACTATTACGACGAGTGTGCATGCACATGCTCACACTTCCTGATACCCAGCAGATATCTTCTATTATGCACATTGTCAAATAAACATACCTCGGGCGTGCTTTCACCAATATGTTTGTGGCTATGCATCCTCTTGCCTATCTTTTCTAGATGGAAATTTTGAACTTCTTGTTAGTTGACATCTTAATTTCATGTAATTGCACCTGCATATTGAATGTTTGCAGGCACTTGCAACACCACGAGCAGTATTAATTAATAAGGTTCCATTTCCATTACCCGCTCCAAAAATCTTCAACCTGGATGAGATCAATGCCCTTACTATCGATTCAGTCGTGTCAGAAAATGGTTAGTTCAGTAAGTTAAGGTTGTCCTTTTTGCTGCGTTGTTTCGTTCTTTTTCTCACTTTTGTGTTCCTTGCCTCTGGGTCTGGCTTGCAGCTTTAACATTCAATGATCTTGGGATTGTACCGCATAAGCTGAAGGGATACCCTATTGAGTTTCTCATCTCATATCGTAAGGGTGGCCCACAATTTGGTTCTACAATCAGTGAAAGGGTTTCCCCTGATTCTTTCCCATAAGATTCTTTGATCTTTCATTTTGAAATGTTTATGGTCCATCACCTATTTGGAAACTTGGAACACATATGTCACCATCGGTTTCTTGAGGGAACTAAGACATGGACGAAATGACATTGTTTTCACGGTGAAAGAAACATTCATCTGAATAAACCATGTTTTACTTGGGATATTGCAGCTGCATCGTTTATAAATTTTATGAAGTTCATAATAAGTTCATAGCCTCAGCATCATAAGTGTCTGAAGAGTGTCCAGTTCCCTAATTGTTTGTGTAGTTAGGAATAACCTGAATTGTAGATGCCCAGCAGTAGCTTCAGGGCTGTATGATTGCCTGACATTCCATTGTCATTTTTGCAACTTTTAGAAAAGAAAAAAGGTGGATGGTTTTTGGAGAAAGTTTTATTATGCTTTGAAACTAAAATTGTATTTTTAATAATGTATATCTAGCACATAACAAGTTTGTGTATATTAGATTGAGTATTAACTGTCTAATTTATTATGTGTTTAGGGTAAAATCGATAAAATCAAAAGATTCGAGACTCGATTGATAATAAGGTGATATGGTAGAGGTTAGATTGTGAATTTTATAAAATATAAGAATAAAAAACATGCAAATGAGAACCATTTTGTAAATAAAAATAAAATATCCTTTTCAAGGATAATGTAAAAGTTTCCAACTTATTATCACGAGACCATAGAAGAAACCATGTAAAAGTTACAAGCACAACATCATTTGAAGTTTACAATGAAAGCAGTGAAAGGGTTTCCCCTAATTCTTTCCCATAAAGATTCTTTGATCTTTCCTTTTAAAATGTTCATGTTCCTTCATTTATTTGGAAACTTGGAACACACGTGACGCCATCAATTCCTCGAGGATGAAATGAGTGTTTTTTTTTTATATATAAAAGAATCTTAGAATATAAAATAAGTAAACCTTGAATCGGAACGAAAAGTAAAAACCACCGAAAATTATTCTTGTTATCCACTTAGACCATGAAGGCCCGGCCCACTATTACCACATCATCTAGTCTAGTCTAGTCTAGGACCCATTTTCTCATTTTATCTCTTTGAAGTTCTCTACTTGATAGGCTTCTAGTTTTCAACGACAACATAAACCCTACAAGGCCCGCAACTCTTTAATCTTTCACTTCTCTTTCCAGCTGTAATCCTAACGGTAACTTCTTACTCTCTCTCTCTCTCTCTCTCTCTCTGTTTCCGTATGTTCATCGGTCACTTTATTGTCTCTTAAGTTATCAATGGTCTCTTGCGGTTTAGTACTTTGCTTTGTTTTACATTATTTGGGAAAAATTGTTCTCTCTTTTCAGAATTGTTGTTTTCTTTAATCCTTATTGTTATGTGTAAAAGTGATTGAAAGCTCAAATGGGTTGTTCTTGTTGTTGATTTTGAGTCGAGATTGCAAATTTGCAGTGACAAATGATTATAATTGGTGTCATAAATTGATTTTTGTTTCTTGGGGGGTATTTTTTGTTAAAATTTCTATATGCAGAGAAGAGAGTATAGAAGAGAGGGAGGAGGAGGAATCGGTGGAGATCAGGAGATGGATTACAGTCTAGCAGCGCTTAAGCTACTGCGTGTCCAATTGAAAGACACCAGTGAGACTCCTTCTCAAAACGCCTTGACTCTCGGCGGCATTCTCTTTCAACGCGCCTGGTTACAGGTTCCTCCTCTTCTCTTTTTACCGGTTCTCCATTTTACCCCTCCTCCATGTAATTCCTTTCTGTTGTTGTTCTCCAGGGAATTTTGGTCTCCAACGACGGTGACGGCCGTCTCCTTCTCGATGACGGCACTGGTGTCATCGAGCTTTGCCTTTCTGGCGACTTCCGTCTCCGTCACTGGGACTCAGGTACGTACCCCTTTTCCTTTCTTATTTATTTTTTCTTTTGGCACATTTTAGCATATATAGACCGCTCTGTTTTTCTTGGGTGTATTTTTGAATTGTACAGGGATGTATGTGATGGTAGTTGGAGGGTACTTTGTCCGTCCTGGTGAGACTCCTATGATTAAGATAAATTTACGAATTGATCGCCCGAGCTTTCTGTTTAGTAACTTTTCATTGAAAAAATATTAAATTGATTTTTTTTAATATGTTTTTAGATAATTTTGATGGACTAATATTGAAAAAAAGAAGAAAAAAAAAATAAAAAAAAAAAAATATATATATATATATATATATATATATATAAAAAATTATTTTAATTCATCTTCAATTGAAAAGCACTTCTGTAAAAAACACATGCACTACATTACCAAATACATATTAAATACTTGCGAACAATTTGTTTTTTTACATAGTTTGATAAAATTTACTAATTAATCCCTCAAATTTCAATAAAATACTTGCAAAGAATTCATTTTGAACAGAGTTTGATCGTGTGGATAATAACAGTTTAATTTCTAATTTTAGGTTCGTAAGATGGTTGATCTTTCGGCATTGCCGGATGAGAAGCAATGTGGTATCTTGAAGTTATGGAGGCGTACAAACTTTTCTACCAGCCCTTAATTGAAGAATTTATGTGATTGCTTAGATTGTTTGCTTGTTCAGAGAAAGGAACTGAAGTTCTTGAACTGCAAAAATTTTGCAGATGCATTCATGTTCATGTTCTTGAAATATTCTGCAAATCTGAGTAATGGTTTCTGTGCCTGTGCTAACAATCTCTTCATGCTGTCATAAACATGAAAATTGGGGAAACTACAGTTTTGAGGAATTGAACCATGGCATGGCAGAGCAATTCGCAATGGTATATTTTTCTCTTCTTGTTAAACCATGATATTACTGTTGGATTATGATATTGTGGGTATTCTGATTTTCCTGGGTGTGTATTTTGGGGAAGCAAAGTATGTCCTATGTTATCTTATTATCTTAGGTCTCTGTCATTTGTGACCCTGTTCTCTGAGAAATTCATTCAGAAGTTTCTTTTTTCCTTCCCACCCATTTACTGCATTATCTTTCTCGACTTCTGCAGATTTCTAGAGAACAGGGAGGTATCATGAGATTCATTCAAGTTTCTTGCTTTGGAGCTTCTGCATCATCTCCATCAAGAGTGCTAAGAGCTAAGGCTGCTGGAGAGGAAGCTGTTTTGAGAGAAATGCATCGAGGTAAATATTTAGTCTTGGTTTTACTATGGCCCATGCTAATAATGCATTATTTGGGTTTTTTAAAGTGATCATATCATGGGAGCTAAGTTTCAACCCTACAGCGATCTAGATGCATACAGTGCTTTGTTATCACCATTTATGTGCTTTGTGTTTCTTAATGTAAAATAGAGGCTGTGAAAATTGGTTTTGAAGAAGAATGGCTATTTTGGAGCTGTCCTTTAGCTTGTTAAGCCCAATGGTGGATCAAAATTCCATCCTACATTTAAGTATATTTTACACCATTCCTCTGGAATGGAGCATTTTGCTTCTACTTGTTACCTTGATCCAACAAAAGTATGTGTTCCCCTCTATTCTATCCACTTTCCCATGGAAATATTTTTGTTATTTTGGAGGGGAAGCTCATTTCCCATGGAAATACTTGCGGAACGATGGCTGTTCTCTTCCCTTTTCTTTCAACTCTTTCTCTTATTACTTATACTTTTAGGAGTGTAAAAAAAAACTGACCAACCGAGAAAACTTTTTAAAAAAAATTAACTGAAAGCACCGAACTGCAAGAAAAAACTGAAGAAACCAATTTAAAAACCAAAATAACCCTAAAATATTTCCCCCCTTTTCCTTTGACAGCAGCTGCTAGATGCATCTCCTCCTATCATATATCTCTCATTCTCCCTTGAAAGATTACCTTAAATCCATCGATTGTTCCTTTTTGGCAGCAGCTGCACTTCCCCACCCCACTTCCCTCTCTGTCATTCTTCCTTTTTGATTGAAGACCCAATCCATCAATTTCAAGGTAATCTTCAATTTTCTTTTTTAATTTCTCATAATTTGGATTGTAATTAGTAGTTAGGGTTTTTCTTACTCGCTTTTGAAATTTCTTAATGAGTAACTGTAATATTTTTTCTCCTCTCTCTTGACAGTCGCCATGAGTTCATGATTCATGTCTCTTCTCTGTTCTGTTATTCTCTTGCGAACATGGTATGTTTGTTATTTTTTTTAATTTTAATTGATTGCTGATTTTAATTTTGTAATTTAAAGGCATTTCAGGTTCAAATTGGGTTTTGATGAAGTTTTTTGTTTTGATACCAAAAAAAGAAAAGAAAAAACGAAGAAGTATTCAGTGACTCAGTGCAACCTATTTTCAGGTTTTATCCATGACAATGAACTAACCTAACTTAATAGATATTAATGCTAGATTGTTTGATTATTTAAACTTGCTGTTAATATAAATTTTTGGGTTTTGATGATCCATGACAATAAACCAACATAATATTAATAGATATTAATACTAGATTGTTTGATTATTTTTTGATTAAATTTACTATTAATATAATTTTTTTGGTTTTGATGAAGGATTTTAGTGACTAACCTAAGGTTAATAGATATTAAGCTAGATTCATTTGGGTGGTTGTAATTTTTGGAATTTTTTAGCTTGTAATATATTGTTATTACTTAATTGGTTGCTGTTAATTATTAGTTAATTCATATTATCATTGTTTTTTATTTCAGATAGATAATTAGAAAGATCCTACATTAAAGAAATCAAATCCTTTAAATTTGGAACCCAATCCTTCACCTGTTCCGGTTA